>ENA-UEPH01000430-UEPH01000430.1-human-gut-metagenome-genome-assembly--contig:-NODE-430-length-50198-cov-7.596217_pt1 | contig 50198 bp, 38 predicted proteins | sample MGYA00242891_ERZ507898 | MGnify/ENA primary metagenome ERZ507898 (study PRJEB26167, sample SAMN06115411) | human gut metagenome | host: Homo sapiens | place: China:Guizhou | collected 2014-10-15...
TGGTTGCATTTACTATCTGGCTGTTGATGGAACGGATTGCGGTTGGGAATGGGATATTTCAATGTTTGATGGATTTATTTATGATTAAGTGAATTAGGGGTAAATGATGGCGTGTTTTAGTTGATGTATAGTGTAAGAAGCCGAATGTTGGAATGTTAAATGTAGGAGGGTAGGTGTAATTTTTTTTGTTATTTTGTGGTTTTTGAGAAGGAAATATTTACCTTTGTCTAGTCAATTCGAAAAATATAAAAGAAGTGTATCGCGCAAGAAGGCAAAAGCCTCCGGTAGTGTGAATACACTTTTTTTATTAAAACGAATTGACATGAGTTTAATAATCCGGAGGCTTCCTTAAGCAAACGTTTTTGATAAGATATAGTTACACGTAAGTGTAATATTTTTGAATTCTAATTTGTCTTTTGAGGTGAGAGTACCGTGACGGGAAATCACCTCCTTTTTGTTTTTAACAAAAAATTAAATTGTTAGTATTTTGTAACAGTAGAGATTCGTGCTATATTTGTTTGCGAAAATAGTGCGTGATCTTCAATGATCTTTTTTATTCACATGATTAAAACAATTACACATGAGAAAAACAGTATTAGTTATTTTTAGTTGCTTTCTTTCCCTGTTGATTGTCCCCAAGACTTACGGGCAAGAACAGGATAAGTTGTTGGGACTGCTTAAGGAAGAGTTGGCTCAACAGATGAAAGAACTAAAGGGAGAGGAATTTCCCCCGTATCACATGAATTACAGGGTGATTGACGTGACGTCTTCCGTGGTGTCCGCATCATTCGGGGCGTTGATGAATAGTCAGCAGTATCGCTCCCGGACATTAGTTCCGCAAATTCGTTTAGGGGATGAAAAACTCGATAATTTCAGATTTAGTCAGATGGGGGCACCGATGTCCCAATATCAAGGCCCTTCTTCGGCTCGTCTACCGTTAGATGAGGTGAACAACGAGGATGCTGTGCGTCAAGCGATCTGGAACGAGGTGAACAATCGTTATAAGTTTGCCGTGGATATGTACCAGAAAACGAAGGCTCAGAGTTCGGTAAACGTGGAAGAGGAAGATAAAGCTCCTTATTTTTCGGAAGCTAAGGTAGAAAAATATTACGAGGCCCCACTACCGGCTGAGAAAATGACGATAGACAGGGATCTGTGGGCTGCCCGCATGAAAGAGATTTCGGCCGTGTTCAAGAATCAACCCGGAATTATGAAAGGGGATGCAATCATGATTTACACGGTGGAGAGACGTTATTTCGTGAATAATGAGGGAACCGAGGTCGTTCAGAATTTGCCGTACGCCCGGATCATGGTGTTCGGGGAAACGAAAGCGGATGATGGTATGGAGTTACCGTTGAACTTATCTTACTTCGCTTATGACCCGGCTGATCTTCCCGGAAATGATCGGATTATTGCTGATACCAGAGAGATGGTGAAAACGTTGGAGGCTTTACGCGTGGCTCCCGTGGTTGACCCGTATACGGGTCCGGCTTTGTTGTCCGGTCCTGCCAGCGGCGTGTTCTTCCACGAGATTTTCGGTCACCGGATTGAAGGTCAACGTATGAAGAGCGAGAGCGATGGGCAGACGTTCAAAAAGATGATCGGTCAGTTGGTGTTGCCCGCGGATATGCACGTGTACGATGATCCGACGATTCGGAAATATGCCGGGGAAGATTTGAACGGATTCTACAAATATGACGATCAGGGTGTGAAAGCGGAACGGGTAGACGTGGTGGTGAACGGTAAGTTGAATGACTTCCTGATGACACGTACCCCGATTGACGGCCATCCCCGTACGAACGGACACGCGCGTGCAAGCGATGCGTTTGATCCGGTATCCCGTCAGTCCAATCTGGTGATTGAAACTTCGAACCCGAAGACGAATGAGGAGTTGCGTCAGTTATTGATCGAAGAGGTGAAGAAACAAGATAAAGAATACGGTTATTTCTTTAAAGAGGTAACGAGCGGATTTACATTTACCGGAAAAGGCGGTACCAATTCATTCAACGTGACCCCGTTGGAAGTGTACAAGGTGTTTGCTGACGGACGTCCGGATCAATTGGTGCGTGGTGTGGATCTGATCGGGACCCCGCTTTCGATGTTCTCTAATATCATCTATGCCGGAAATGATGCCCGCGTGTTCACGGGTATGTGTGGAGCCGAATCGGGTTCAATTCCTGTAACGGCTATTTCCCCGACCATTCTGGTAAACAAGGTGGAGACTCAAAGAAAAGCGAAATCACAGGATATTTTACCGATTTTACCACCGCCGGGAGGGGAAAAAGCTAAAAACTAAAAAGAGTTCATAAGGTCCATAAAGTTTATAAAGTCTATAAAGTCCATGGACCCCTGCGGGGCGCATTGTCGACAGCAGCTTGTGCTGCTGAATCACGGAATCGGCAATCTCCGAAACACGGAATTCTTGAATCTAAAATCTAAAATCATTAAATCTAAAATTAAGATGATGAGATATATATTATCGTTATTGATATTTTTTCTGCTGGTGGGGCCAGTGGTTGCACAAAATCAACAAGATCAGACGATCTTTAAGGCCATGCAGGATGAATTGCAAAGAAACAAGGCGGAATTGGCTTTGCCGGGGATGGACAAACCGTTTTATTTGTCTTATTCTTTCGGGATGTACCGTCAGTTTGAGGTGGTAGGCGTGCTGGGGGCTATCACGAATTCGTTAGAGTTGCCTTGGAGAGGAATCGGGTCTACTCAATTGTTGTTGGGAGATTATAATAATACCAGCGATTCTCGTTATATAGGACAATTCTATAAAGTGGGTATGCCCGGAGAGGCGGATTACGATATGATTCGTCGTAATTTCTGGTTGGTATCCGATGTTGCCTACAAGATGGCATTGCGGGAGTCTGCTGGGAAAGAGGCCGCATTGAAAGCAAATCCGCAGACCCCGGAAGAGGCTCAGTTGCCTGATTTGGTAAAGGCCGAGCCGATCACGAAGATCGTGGAGAGTAAAGTTCCTTACGAGATTAATTTGAAAGAGTGGGAGAATACGATTCGTGAGCTTTCCGCTATTTTCAAGAATTACAAGGAAATATATAACTCTTCGGTAGGCATCAGTGGTTTGGATATGGAAGTCTACAAGCAAACAAGCGAGGACGTAACAATGAAACAACCGGTTTCCTATGCTAACTTTTTTGCACAGGGATACGTGACGACCGAAGACGGGGTAAGAATCGGGGATGCGCTTTCTATTTTGGTGGCTCGTCCGCAGGACATGCCGTCTTTGGAGGATCTGAAGAAAAAGGTAACTGCTTTTGCCGAAGGGCTGATCAAGTTGAAAAATGCTCCGGTGGTTGAAGAATTCTATTCGGGTCCGGTTCTTTTCGAGGATGGGGCTTCGTCCAGTATTTTCACGAATAATTTATTGAATCAAGGTGGATTGTTTGCCTATCGCAAAGCTATCGGGCAACCTGCGGGAAGAACATTGGAAGGTCGTATCGGAAGAAAGATCGTGGATAACCGTTTGACGGTTAAGAATTATACAACTTTGGATAAGTATAACGGAATCCCGTTGTTGGGTGCTTACGAGATTGATGCCGAGGGCGTTGTTCCGGAAAAGGAAATGACGTTGGTTGACAAGGGTATTTTGCGCCAGATGTTGAATGGTAGAGTACCTTCTTTGAAAACTCAACATTCCACGGGAAGTTCTCGTTTCGTGATGTCCGGAAGTGACATCGTTTACGTGACGGCTCCGGGTACGATTCATATTCAGGTGGATAAGGGTACGAAACAGGATAAGATGAAAAAAGCGTTGATTAAAGCAGCTAAAGATGAAGGGTTGGATTACGCTTATATCGTACGCGGGTTGGCTGGACCGGCTTCACGTATCTATAAAGTGGACGTGAAGGACGGAAGCGAAACGCAGGTTCGTTTCGGTGATGTTTCCGCTATCAATTTGGCAAAGATCAAGCGGGTTTTGGATATTTCGAGCAAGGAAAATGTATCGAATTACATTTTGAACCGTCAGGTGCTTTCTTCGCTGATTTACCCGGCTTCCGTGTTGATAGAAGACGTGGAGATCAACAAATCGGAACCGAAAAAAGAGAAAGAACCGGTATTGAAATTCCCGTTACAAAGATAGATCGTCTTCAGCGGGTTGCGAATAACAAGTTGGCATTACGAATATATCCGTGAGTCAATTTGATTTCAGAAGCTAAAAACTAAAAGTTCAGAATATTTACTGGCTTTTAGTTTTTAGCTTTTGTTATTTAATGATACCTTTGAGTCGAAAGTTTATAAAGTCCGTAAAGTCACGGGGGCCTTCGGACTGAGTTTTTGGTAGCTTAAGCTGCCGTGTACTGAGCGCCCCGCAGGGGTCTATGGACCTTATAAACTTTATGGACTTTATAGACTTTTGACTAAAATGCGTTGCGTATGGCGTTTGAGAATATTCGTTTGGTAGCTCGTTACGAGCGAAGACTGATTATAAGAAATAAATTATTCTGGATTTTTGCCATTTGCGTGGTCGGGGGGATCGCCTGTATGCAATGGGGATGGCAGGGGCAACGATTGGGCGGATGGCATTGGACGGATCGGGCGTTACCTTCGTTTATTCCTTTCCTGAATGCTTGGGTGTATAACCTGGTACAGGGGATTGTCGTGATTTTTATCGGGATAGATTTCGTGTGGCGGGATCGACGTTTGGAAACGAATGTGGTGTTTTCGGCTCGACCGGTGAGTAATCTGGCTTATCAAGCGGGAAAGGTGTTGGGGATTATCGAAGTCTGTTTGTTGCTGAACGTGTTGACGATGGGTGCCGGGATGTTAATTCATCTGTTGTTCGGGGAACTGGGGACCTTCCAGTTGAGACTTTATTTGATATATATGTTGGTGGTAACCCTACCCACTTTGTTTTTCGTGTTGGGAATAGCGTTGGTAATAGCGAATCGGGTCAGGAATCATGCCGTGGCGATTCTTCTCTTGTTGGGGATATTCGCCGCGTTTTACTTTGGAGCTTCGGGGTTGTTCTGGGGCGTGGCTGATCCTTGGGGAAGAAATTTGCCGCTCTTGTTTTCCGATGTCACGGGTTTGTCCCGACCGCTTTGGATTGCTTTGCAACGAGGTGCGTTTTTTGTGTGTGGAACGGGGTTGATCCTGTTGTCCATGGGAATGATGAAGCGCTTGTCGGAACGGGTCGGAACGATCCGGGTAATGCAGGTCGTGGGGGTGATTTGCGTGTTGCTGGGGTTTGTTTTAGGATACGGGTATTTTGATAAATTTCAAGAGATAAACGCGAGGAGAAATGTATACCGGGCCGTGTTTGAAAAGTACGAAAGCGGGAGAGGGTGTCACGTCAAAACACATGATATTTATTTTCAACAGACGGGTGAACGTGTGACGGGAGAGAGTTGTTTGGAGGTGGCAAACACGGGTAACACTCCTTTGGAACGCCTGTTATTTTACTTGAATCCCGGTCTGGAGGTAACGACCCTGACGGACGGACAGGGAAATGGGGTGGCCTACAACCGTGAAGAGCAGGTTGTTCACGTGGAGAAAGGATTACAACCCGGAGAAGAGATTGTTTTACGCATGACGTACGAGGGGGTGATTGACGAGGCGGTTTGTTACCCGGAACTGACGGACGAGGAGTTTCACGATACCCGGTTAATGAACTTTTTCCGGGTTTATCATCAGGTGTTCCGGCATGGAGGAAATTACGCCCGTGTCGGGGACGATTACACGCTGCTCTTTCCGGAATGCCTGTGGTATCCGGTTAGTGAGCCTCCCGCGAATATAAACGTACCGTTAAGTCATCGGTATGATTTCACGCTTTATTCTTTGAAAGTCGGGAACGTGGGGGAACGAGTTGTTATCTCGCAGGGAGAAGCGGACAGGCGAGGCGATACGGTTGTCTTTAAAAATCAAGAGCGGTTGCCTCGTTTGAGTTTGAGTATCGGTAATTACGAGCGGCGAAATGTCGTGGTGGATTCGTTGCAATTGGAGTTGTTTTATTTCCCGGGACATGATTTTTTCTTGGAGGATTATACGACGACCGGGGATTCTCTGACATTGCTTGTGCAGGAGCCGGTGGGGCATATCCGGGCAATGAGGGATAGTGATTATCCTTACCGGAAATTTACGGTTGTGGAGACTCCGGTGAATTTTATTCCGTACCAGCGAAAAGGAGTGGAAGGAAGTGGATTCGTGCAACCGGAGATATTGTTCTACCCGGAGAGAATGTATCTTGGATATTATTCACACGTGGAATATTGGCCTGGCGAGGAGGATGACCGAAATCGTTTTGAATTGGAGCGGGACGGGTTTGAAAATCTGTTAATGGTGAATTTATCGACCGGTCCTTTTGATTGTTCTGTCATGTTCGATGATTTCGGGGGAATCCTGCAATCGGATGAATATCCGGGTTTCGGGAGAGTTGCGAATGATTTGTCCCGGATCAATCTGGGGGTGAAGCCGAGGGTATATCTGGGAGACGAAATCGAGTACCCTGAAATCGTGGCCTACTGGGAGAAAAAGTCTTTACGGGATGCGTTAGAGGATAACGAAACGAAATACCATCATTTACGGATATTGTTGGATTGGAAGTTCGCGCAGATAGAGAAGCATTTGCAGGCACTCGTGGGAGAACGGGAGTTGTTTGAGTTTGCTAAAGGGTTTAAAAAAAGGTACTTGCATTCCGGTCCGGACTTTCAGGTTTTCGAGCGGGAGTTCAACGAGCATTTCAAGTTGAATCTTCGGGAAATTCTGGATTGTTACTATGACATGAAAGAATTACCCGTGTTGTTTGTTCGGGATATGCAGATCGAACTGCACGGGGGAGAGGATGAGGAGGAATATATATCGAGTTGTAAAGTGTATAATCCCTCTTCCGTGCCGGCTGTCGTGACCTTGGAGGTTAATACTTATTCAATGGGGGACGGCGAGTACGGGTCTGGAAAACGCAGTTTCTTGATACCGCCTCATGGTTGTAAGGAGATTCGGAATAAATTGGATGATCCGGAATACTTTTTCATCGAAATGAACCTTTGTCAGAATATTCCCGGGGAGAGCAGGATGCAGTTTAGCCCGAAGTCCTTATCTCGTACAGAAGACGGACGAACGGGAGTCTGGGATACAGACAGTTCGGTTTTTACCCGCAAAGAGCCGGGGATTGTAGTGGATAACGGGGACGAGGGATTTGTTATTCACGAGAAGAAACGGAGGGAGAAATTGGCGGCTTATTTTTCGAAACAGACGGATACGAGGAAATATAACTATATATATGATCATGAACGTTGGACGTTAGTCACGGAAGCTAAGTGTTACGGGGATATCGTGAAGAGTGCTTATTATAAAGTGGCCGGGAATGGAAAGACAAAGGTTGAATGGAAGGCGAAAATTGATAAGCCGGGACGATACGAGGTGTTTGCTTATATTCCGGAAGTTGAAACGACTCCGGCTCGAACGTCGTTTGTCCGGGGGGCCCGTCTTTATTATCAAATTGGTTCCAGTGAGGGGATGATTGACGTGGAAGTATCACCGGATTCGGAGGAACTGGGGTGGGTTTCTTTAGGGAAATATGATTTTGATGCCGGAGAGTACAGCGTGTTTCTGAGCGATAAGGGGGGCGATTCGCTGATCTTTGAAAAAAATGAGGATTATGCTTGGGAGTCCGAGGCCGTACAATTGATTTTTGCCGATGCGGTGAAATGGGTTCCTGTTCGGAATTAGGAATGTTGTTTGGTGGAGAGTAGGAGAACCTATTGTGACCATTTTAATTAAATAGTATGGATAACCGAGGTTGATTTATTATTTTTGTCGTAATAAATCGGGTATAATGAAAGATAAGATAAATAAAACGAATGCCGCACGTTTGTTGGATAAGGCAAAGATCACTTACGAGTTGATACCTTATGAGGTGGATGAGAATGATCTGGCGGCAACGCACGTGGCAGCCCAACTGGGGGAAAATATAGAACAGGTGTTCAAGACATTGATTTTACACGGGGATCGGAGCGGTTATTTTGTTTGCGTTATTCCAGGGGATCACGAGGTAGATTTGAAGTTGGCGGCCAAAGCTTCCGGGAATAAAAAAGCTGATCTGATTCCGATGAAGGAGTTGTTGCCCGTTACCGGGTATATCCGGGGCGGTTGCTCGCCGATCGGGATGAAGAAAGATTTTCCCACGTTTATTCATGAAAGCTGTTTGCAGTTCGAGTATATCTATATCAGCGCCGGGATCCGGGGCTTGCAAATTCGAATAGATCCGAAGGATTTGGTTCGTTATGTCCGGGCGACGGTGATATCGCTGATTAATTGAGGAGTCGCCTTCGGCGAGTTGCAGGTTAATGCTTTCTCATTTTAAATTCTACATTCTAAATTTTACATTAAAAGCGTGGCGTGTGAGCGTAGTTTTAGTGAACGGGGAATGCGATGGTGAACCGACTGCCTTTGCCGACTTCGCTTTCTACCCATATTTTCCCATCGTGGGCTTCCACGAAGTCTTTGGAAATGGCTAAGCCCAGACCGCTACCTTGTACTTTCGTGCCCGGTACACGGAAATAACGATCAAAAATGCTTTGGTGATATCTGGGATCAATGCCTTTCCCGAAGTCTTGAACGAATATCTGGATTGTGTTGTCAATCTCTCGTGCGCCGATGATGATACGGGAATTTTCTTTCGAGTAATGGATGGCGTTGGAGAGAAGGTTTGTGATGACCCAAGCAATCTTTTCGCTGTCCACGAATAGTTTGTGTATCTTTTCGGGATACTCCACTTCGATGTTACATTTAAAACGTTCGGCAAGTACCCGCGTTGCCGAGATCGCGTAATTAATCAATTCGATGGGTTTCGTGATCTTGGGACTTAAAATCAGTTTCCCGGTCTCGACTTGGGTGAGTTTGAGTAGTTCTCCCGTGATATTCAGAAGCCGATCGCTATTTTCTTTGATACTGTCGGCAAGGGATTGCTGTTCCTCGTTGAGATTACCCACACGCTGGTCTTCCAAGAGTTTCAGACTCATCATGATGGCGGAGATTGGGGTCTTTAACTCGTGCGAGATAGTGGATATAAACGTGGTTTTGGCAGAATCCAATTCCTTGAACTCCGTGATATTCTTTAACAGGATCACGTTGCCGACTTGTTTCTCTCCTTCTGTTTCCGTTTCCGTCAGTTTAATCGGAACATATATAGCTTTGAAAAAACTCTCCTTGTTGTCGGCGTATATTTTCAAAGGCTCGTGTTTCTCGTTGGGGTGTACCAGTTCCCGGATCAGGCGACGTAATAAATCGTTTTTCAATGATAGCTCGTCGGCGGATTGGTGGATCATGTTTTCTCGTTTGAGATTTAGCACGGCGAGGGCTTCGTTGTTGACGAAAAGGATTTCCCGATTCGGGTTCAGACCGATGATCGGCTCGTGGATGCTGTTGACAATCGCCTCGATGTATTTCTTACTGGATAACAGACTGGCTAACGAACTTTGCTGGTATTCTTCCAGTCGTTCGGCCATGTCATTAAAAGAGGTTGCCACTTCGTTAAACTCTTGTGTGGAGTGGAAATGTAACCGTTTCCCGTAGTTGCGTCGGGCTATTTCCAATATTCCTTGGGTTAGTTCGCTGATCGGTTTCGTGATCTGGGAGGGGAACAGGACGAGCAGGACGAGGGCCACGCCGGCACAACATGTTCCGATAATGGAAATCCACAACGTGGCGTTGTAGGCGGTTTCGGAGGCGATCAGGCTTTTGCGCTGAATGGAGGCCATGTTCAGACTCATGATTTGGTTCAGGTCCAACCGGAGTTGGCGAATGTTCTTCTCGTTGGGTGCCTCGTCGAGCAATTTGAAGTGACGAGCGAGCCGCCCAGTTGCTTCGGCCTCGTTGATTTCCGTGATATTCCGGCTTTGTTTCTCTAGGTTTTCCATGAATATATTCAGGGCTTCCCGGTCGGTTTCGAGGTTGTCAAGGGCGTGGAGCATCCCCTTGGCGTAATCCAGCGAGTTGTAATTATCTGCCAGGATATTTTGGGTGTCATCGGATAGTTTATGAATATAGCTAATGGCCAAAGCTCCTAGTAACACGATGATAATGAAAAGGAGTCCGATCCCCGATGTTAATTTAGTCTTTATTTTCATGCCTGTAAACTTAATTCGATTTAATGAAATATTCAATATTTACCCGTTGGTTTATGAACCGAGGATGATTAAATCCACGTTCAAGGCGGCAAGATTGTCCAACAGTCTCTTGTATCGAAGAGCGGAGCGAAGATACGAGAACAGGTGTATGTTGGGTTTGCCCACGCAAACGGTGCTGATTTGTCTCTCTTTGCATACATGGATGATCGTCCCGATGATGTCGTCCGATTGTATTTGCAACACCTCCCCGCCGAGTTCGGATGCCAGTTTGAAGTGGTTGATCAGGTAGCGTTGGTTCGCCAATGGAATCCGGTCTGAACTTTCTTTGCGGGTTTGCACGTGAAGTACCACGAATTTGCTGTTGTAACGGGTGGCGAGGCGAGCCACTTTGCGAATCAGCTTGCGGGGCGTTTTTTCCTGGCTGCTGATACAGGCGAGGAAGCGTTCGTGACGCAGGCCGATGTTCTCGACTACCTCGTTTTCGACTTTCTTTTCTACCCGTAAGGCCACTTCTTTTAATGCTAGTTCTCGTAGTTGCAGGATGTTTTCCGACTTGAAGAAATTACATAAGGCCCGTTCAATCTTGTCTGCCCGGTAGATTTTACCCGCTTTCAGGCGGGTAATCAGTTCTTCGGCCGTGAGGTCGATGTTCACGACTTCATCCGCCTGTTCCAGCACGCTGTCCGGGACACGTTCTTTGACCTCGATTCCGGCGATATCCTGCACTTCGCCATTGAGGCTCTCGATGTGTTGGATGTTGACAGCCGTGATCACGTTGATTCCAGCGTCAAGCAGATCGAGCACGTCCTGCCAGCGCTTTTCGTTGACACTGCCTTCGGCGTTGGTATGCGCCAGTTCGTCGACGATCACCACTTCCGGGCGAATCTGGAGAATGGTTTGTAAATCCATTTCTTCGATTTCTTTACCCTTGTAGAATAGTTTTTTGCGGGGAATGACCGGAAGTCCTTCCAGTTTGGCTTCCGTGTCACCCCGTCCGTGTGTTTCCACGTAACCGACTTGCACGTCGACCCCGGCGGCGAGCAGGTCGTGGGTTTCCTGTAACATCCGGTACGTTTTTCCGACTCCGGCAATCATTCCGATATATATTTTTAAATGTCCTCTCCGGGCTTTCCGGATGAGGTCCAAAAAATGTTCAACATTCTGCTCTTTGTCCATGATGCCAGTAAACAGCAAAAAATATGCTACGTTGAAAATAATATATTTATCTGACATGTTGCTAGTGTGTTGCGTGCGAGAGTCCCAATATAGCACGAAATGGAACCATTTCATTTTGGCATGGTCGTTTTTTCCATTTTGAAAAAATGGGATGCGTGACATTTTGTAACGATTCTAAACAAAATTTGGTCTGCTTTTTGCATTCTTGGGGGAAATTGATGCAGCTATGAGAAAAAAGATTGTTTTATATGGTATGATTTTGCTTTTAGGCGGGTGTGATCTGATCGAGTATCACCCGTACGATGTCCGATTGCATGGAGAGTTAGGAATAAATGCCAAAAATATTGCTCGTATAGAAGAAGCTTGCGAGGGGAAAGATACCCTGCGGTTCGTGCTTATGGGAGATAGCCAGCGTTGGTATGACGAGACGGAAGATTTCGTGAAGGCCGTTAACAAGCGGGATGACATTGATTTCGTGATTCATGGCGGGGATATATCCGATTTTGGTTTGACCAAGGAGTTCATGTGGGTGCGGGATATCATGGGAAAACTTCGTTTTCCTTACGTGGCGTTGTTGGGAAATCACGATATTCTGGGCAACGGGATGGATGTTTTCAATGACGTGTTTGGTGATGAGAATTTTTCTTTTCGGGCCGGGAAGACTAAATTTGTATGTATGAACACGAATGCCCTGGAGTTTGATTATTCACACCCCGTTCCGGATTTCACGTTCATGTATAATGAGTTACAGGACACGGTAGGATGCCCGCGTACGGTTCCAGTGATGCACGTGCAGCCTTTTAATGTCGAGTTTAATAATAATGTGGCTAGGGGTTTTCATGCCTTGTTGAGAGAGTTCCCGGGAGTGGAATTCTGCTTGCACGCTCACAGTCATTCATTGCTTCACGAGGAGTTGTTTGACGACGGTATCCCGTATATCGGTTGTGCCGCGATGAAAGATAAAAATTACCTGTTATTTACTTTAACACCGGGAGGATATGAGTATGAAGTGGTCTATTATTAGGATCGGGATAATAACTATGTTCATGGGGATGGTGACGAACGTGATGGGAGGAACGGACGATGATCGGGAACAGAGACGGGCGGAGCGACACCAGCGTAAGCTACAGGAATATCAATCCCGGTGGAATAATTTGATTCCTAAATACCAGAACGTGCAATACGCCGGGTCAATGGGTTTGCTTTCTTTGGGAGTCGGTTGGGATTACGGGCGGAAGAAGCAATGGGAAACGGAAATCATGTTCGGGTTGATTCCAAAATTCTCTTCCAACAAGGCGAAAGTGACGTTCACCTTGAAGCAGAACTATGCTCCCTGGGAAGTAAGTCTTGGCGGAAAGTGGTGGTTGGAACCGTTGGTAACGGGTTTGTACATGAACACGGTGCTTTCGGATGAATTCTGGGTGAAAGAACCGGAAAAATACCCGAATAATTATTATAAATTTTCCACCCGGATACGGTTTCATGTCTTTACCGGGCAGCGCGTGGCATTTGATTTGGGACCACATTCCCCGTTCCGACGGATCACGGCGTTTTACGAGTTGAGTACGTGCGATTTGTACCTGATCAGTAAAGCCACGAACAAGTATATCAAGGCGTGGGATATTCTAAGTCTTTCGTTCGGCGTGAAGTTGCATATTTTGTAGTGGCGTTGCCACTACAAGTTACAGGTTGCAGGTTACATTTGCTTTGGATCGCCTGCGGCGAGTTACAAGTTACATTTGCCTTCGGTAAGTTACAAGTTATCGGCAGCACAAGCTGCCGTAAACAAAGCGCCTCGCAAGGTCCATTGACCTTATGGACTCTTCTGCCTTCGGCAAGTTACAGGTTGTTTTAATTGTCCGGTTTGTGATTATTGTGGTATCCTTTTTCTATATTTGTGATTCAAAGCAAAGAATAACAGGCATGAACAAGATTTTGATCGTAATGGCGTTTCTCTCGTTTTCTGTGGCATTGAAAGCACAGGATATCACGGGACATTGGGGCGGAAAATTGAACATTCAAGGGATACAGTTGAGGGTTATATTTCATATTGCTCGATCCGGTGATGCGTACGTGACAACGATGGATAGTCCGGATCAGGGAGCCAAGGGAATTCCTACCGGGAAGACGGAATACTCGAATAGCGTGTTGACGATAGTGGCTCCTGGGATGGGGATGACCTACACGGGAACTTGGCAGGGAAACGATACGATTAAGGGAACCTTCATGCAAAGCGGTATGACATTACCGTTGGAGTTGATTCGTACGGAAGAGAATTCTTTACGTCCGCAGGAGCCGAAACCTCCTTACCCGTATCACACGGAAGAGGTGACGGTCGAGAACGTGAAAGCGGGTGTGAAGTTGGCGGGGACGTTGACTTTACCGGAGCGGGAAGGGGATTATCCCGTCGTGATTCTGATCACCGGTAGCGGTCCGCAAAATCGGGACGAGGAGATAGAGGGACACAAACCGTTTCTCGTGATAGCCGATTATCTTACCCGGCAGGGAATAGGGGTATTGCGGTTGGATGATCGGGGAGTGGGGTTATCTACCGGGGATTTTGGAAAAGCGACAACGATGGATTTTGCGGATGACATAGAGTCTGCGGTAATATTCTTGAAAAAACGGAAAGTACGTCAGGTTGGACTTATCGGGCATAGCGAAGGAGGAATGATCGCTCCTTTGGTTGCCACCCGGACGGAAGGTGTCGATTTTATAGTCCTTCTGGCAGGTCCCGGGTTACGGGGGGATAAAATATTGTTAGGGCAACAAGAGGCGATTAGTCGAGCGCTTGGGATGGCTGATAGTGTGTTGAATTATTCTAAAATAGTGAATAAAAAATGTTTTGATATCGTGGTGCAAAGCGGTTCGGAGGATAAGGCCGAGGGCGTTTTAAAAAACTATATGGATAGCTTGACCCGGATCGGACGTTTACCCGCGAATATGAAAAACGAGCAAGGTGCCGAGTTGTGGAGACGACAAGTCTTATCCCCGTGGATGTATTTCTTCGTGACCTATGATCCTGTTCCGACACTGGAGAGTGTGAAATGTCCGGTATTGGCTTTGAATGGAAGTAATGATTTACAAGTGCTTCCTGAGAATCTGGAGATAATCAAGAAGGCTTTGGAGGCCGGGGGAAACCGGCAGGTGACCGTGAAAGAGTTGCCGGGATTGAATCATCTGTTCCAGACGTGCAAATCCGGTTCGCCAACTTTGTACGGTACGATTACGGAGACTTTTTCTCCGGTAGCATTGAAGGAGATCGGGGAATGGATAGGGAAGCTAAAAGGTAAGAACTAAAAGATAAAAAGATGAAAAGGTGTTTGTTTATTAGTGTATTGTTTATGCTATTCGGGAATGTGATGGCACAGGATATTACGGGGAAATGGTTTGGAAAATTGGAAGCCAAAGGCATTGTTCTGCGATACGTATTTCATATTGAAGGTGATTCTACCGCTTATCGTTGTTTGATGGATATGCCGGATCAGAAAATATTCGGTATACACATGAATCGAGTCACGTTGGAAGCAGGAAAATTGACGCTTGAATTGAAGATGTTAACCTTGGTTTACGAGGGAAATTTGAACGAGAAAGGGGAATTTGTGGGAACATACAAGGAGGGGGATCTTGTGTTACCGATGATATTGAGTCGAACTGAAAGTTCATCACGTCCTCAGGAGCCTCGCGAGCCTTTCCCTTACCGGGTTGAAGAAGTACGATTCGATAATACGAGGAGTGCGGTCACGCTAGCAGGAACATTAACGCTGCCGGGAGAGGGATCGGATTTTCCCGTAGTCGTGTTGATTAACGAAAACGGGCCACGAAACCGGGATGGAGAGATTGAAGGGCATAAACCTTTTGCCGTGCTGGCCGATCACTTGACACGAGAAGGTATTGGTGTGTTGCGTGTGGATGATCGAGGGACGGGCATGTCGACGGGAAATTATATGGAGTCTGATCTTGATGATTTTGCCAGTGATACGGAAGCTGCTGTTGCTTATTTGCAAGAGCTCGGTTTTAAGCAGATCGGATTGATCGGTCATGGGTCGGGAGGATCTATAGCTTCGCTTGTGATAAATCGAATAGAGGGAATCTCTTTCGTGGTGTTACTGGCGGGACCGGGAATCCGGGGGGATGAGTTGATTCCGATGCAAATTGCATTGATATTGAAAGCGTCGGGAGCAGATAGTGAGAGTGTGAAGAGAGGCGAGGAGGAAAACCGCCTTTTGTTGAGACATTTGGCAGAAACTACAGACCCGGAAGCCGAGAAAAAGTGGGTGAGTAAACGCCTGGCTCGTTTTTATCGTTCGAATCCAAAGCTCGCGTTAATCGGGGGAACAGAGGAAAAGTATGTGGAAAGACAGATTAAGCGTATATATGTTCCTGAGTTTTTATCTATCGTAAGGCATGATCCGGCTATCATATTGCGAAATATAACGTGCCCGGTATTAGCGTTATACGGTGAAAAGGATTTACAGGTTCCCGCTGACATAAATGCTGTAGCAATGCAAAAGATATTAGAAAACTCGCAAAGCAAACAGGCAATAGTGAAAGTGTTGCCGGGATTGAACCATCTGTTCCAAGAATGTCTAACAGGACAACCCGCAGAATATAGCATGATCGAGCAGACGATGTCTCCTGTTGTACTGGCGGAAGTCGGCGATTGGATTCGCGAAGTGATGAAGATGAATAAAAAGTAAAGATATGAAAAAACGCCTATTGACAATCGGATTGCTGTTGCTATTGCTGCTGCCGGAGGTCGAGGCGCAACGAAAGAAGGTCGGGTTGGTGTTGAGTGGAGGAGGGGCAAAAGGGGTGGTGCATATTGGCGTGTTGCAGGTGTTGGAGAAAGCGGGTATCCCGGTTGATGTGATTGTGGGTACCAGTATGGGGTCGATCGTGGGGGGCTTGTATGCTATCGGTTACACGGCCGATCAACTGGATAGTCTGGTGCGTAATCAGGATTGGATGTTTCTTCTGAGTGATAAAGTGAATCGTTATGATTTGTCGTTCGGGGAAAAAGATCAAGATGCCAAGTACCTGTTTTCCGTGCCTTTTGACCGGGGAAAGCGTCGTCCGGTAGGGTTTGTCAGCGGGCAGAACGTGTATAACTTGTTTACCGACCTCACGATCGGGTATCATGATTCCTTGGATTTTATGAAATTGCCCATTCCCTTTGCTTGCGTGGCGGCAGATATGTTTCAACGGAAAGAGATTGTTCTGAAAGACGGGTATCTGGTACAAGCCATGCGGGCGAGTATGGCTATTCCCGGTGTTTTTACCCCGGTTAAAAAGGGAAATCAGGTATTGGTCGATGGGGGAATCATGAATAATTTCCCGACAGACGTGGCCCGGGCTCTCGGGGCGGAGATCGTGATCGGGGTTGATGTGCAGGCGGATCTGATGACGGAAGATAAACTGGAATCTGTTTCCGGGGTCATCCCGCAGATTATCAATTTGCTGTGTATGAACAAACACGAGGATAACCAGAAACTGGCGGATCTGGTTATCCGGCCGGATATGAAAGGATACTCGGCTGCTAGTTTTAGTAACCGGGCTATAGATTCTTTGCTCTCTAGGGGAAAGGTGGCCGCTTTACACCAGTGGTCCGAGATCGTCCAGTTAAAAGAGAAGATCGGGATATCACCTGAAGATCATGTCAGAAATACGATTACGGGGGACCCTGGTGAGATCGTTATCCGGAATATTATCATCCGGGGATTGTCGTCCAAGGAAGAAGGGTGGGTACGTCGGAAAATGCGGATGCAGGAAAATAGCGTGATCACATTGAATGACATACATCGGGAGATCGCAACCTTGTACGGTACGAAAGCCTTTTCGGCGGTTAACTACCGTTTGTTGGGGAACGCTCCTTACGATTTGGAATTGAACCTGAAATCCAATCCCATGAGTGCAATTAATATCGGGTTCCGCTTCGATTCGGAAGATATGGCGGCCATTCTGTTGAATACGACCTTGAATTACCGGGCTTTGCGGGGTTCTCAATTATCGCTGACCGGACGATTGAGTAAGAATCCTTACGTGAGATTGGAGTATACCCTAGAAAATACTTTCCTGCGCGGGTTTAACCTGGCGTATATGTTCCGCTACAATGACGTGGATTATTATCGGAAAGGCAAGAAGATGAATAACGTGACTTACCGTTATCACGCGGGCGAGTTGGGGTTATCCAGCTTGTATTTGCGGAACTTCAAGTTTCAGGTGGGATTACGTTACGAGTATTTTGATTATAATTCCCTGCTTTTCTCCAATGAAGATGAGGTGATGACCGTTCGTCCCGAGGGCTTTTTCAGTTATTACGGGTTCGCGCTGTTCGATACGTATGATCGTCGGTTTTATCCTTCCCGAGGGATGTTCCTACGGGTGGGTTATTCGCTCTACACGGATAACTTGGGAACGTACGACGGCGGGGCTCCTTTTTCAGCTTTATCATTTAATTTCCGGCCTGTTATCTCGTTATCCGATCGTTTAAAGTTGTTGCCTGCTGCCTATGGGCGGGTCCTGATTGGGAATAGTCCGGCGTATTCATACATGAATAATCTCGGGGGAACCGAATTCGAACGCTATAATTCCCAGCAAATGCCTTTTCTGGGCATCAATCACGTGGAGGTATTCGAGAACTCCGTGATCGTCGGGAAACTGGAATTCCGCCAACGTATGGGGCGAAAACACTATCTCTCCGTGGTCGGGAATTACGCCTTTCAGGACGATAACTTTTTTGACATTTTCGGTCGCAAAGGTATATGGGGTGGGGGTGTCGGCTATTCCCGCGATACTATGCTCGGCCCGATCGACTTGATGTTCAGTTTCTCTGACTGGACGGAGAAGTTGGGTTGTTATTTTAATCTCGGATTCTATTTTTGATCTTGTTACGCGTTGGTGAATATCGTTTTCCAGCTTCCAATGTTTCTCTTTTCAGCATTGAATTCCACTCCGACTTTAACAATTTCCCAACCATCGGCGATGTAAGGGATCAAATAACCTTTCTCGCACGCTTACTTGCGAGAACTTGGTGACACTCGTGAGGAACACGAAACGTAGGTGCCTGTCGCTACTTTTCAGTACCCCGTAGAATGCCTTTAATGTCTGTTGGTAATTTTCCAATAACTCCGGGTTGTTGATCGCCTGTAACAAGGGCTTGTCATACTCGTCCACGAGTACCACGACTCCACGACCTGTTTGCTCGTAGGCCCGTCGGATTATCCCCGTGAAATATGACTCGAAAGTTGATAGTAACAAGCTTTTCCCGAAACATCGGGGACGACTCAGAAAATAAGGTTTTCCCGTGTTGGCGATTTGCCATGCTAATGCGGTTTTATCGACATACAGGTAATTACCTTTACGAATATCTTCAAAAGTTTGTATTCCTATTGGGAGTTTTCTAGTTATCACCGTTTCCATGAGTTGTAAAAGTCGATTAATACAAAGATAGTATTTTTTTGATACAAAGTCTGTGCGTTTCACGCGTTTACCCTGTTGTGTGTTTGAAATCACTAAATCTAAAATTAAAAGAGGAGGAGCGTGAAAACATTCAAAAAAGGTGTCTTGTACAGCATACGAGCTGCAAAGCAATTAAAAAAACGCTCCTCCTATAACTTTCTCTAACAATATCTCTTGCTGCAGGTTGTGAATATCTCCCGCGTAATAGTCTACCAGACCACTGTTATACAATTTGCGGGCTCCTTTCAAGGCTTCTTTCCCGTAAAAACCAGCGAACGAGAGAATATTCACTTGAATCTTACCTCCCTTTTCTTTGAAACGGTGGCAATATCCGGTGATATCTTTCGCGTAGAACGGGTAACGTTCCGGGTGAGCCAGAACGGGACAAAAACCTTTAGTTTGCAAGTTGAATATAATCTGGTCCGCGTGGACAGAGGGGGCCACAAAGCTGTGTTCCAACAAAACTTCATTTTTGCAGGAGGCCATGATCTCGTCCCGTTCCAACAAGTCAAGCATGAATTCACCCATGCGGTATTCCGCCGCGGCGTCTACGGGGATATTGATCTTTTCTTCGAGCAACCGTGATTTTAGCACGACCAGCATGCTTTCAATATCATTCCGGGTGTTCATCATGGAGGGATAAGCCACGTGAGGGGTACACGTCAGACGTTGTAACCCGAATGTTTCCAAGCGTTTCACGATCATCACCGCCTCGTCCAGTGTTTTCACCCCGTCATCGAGGGACGGTAACACGTGAGAGTGCATGTCATGTTCGTAAACAAAAGAGTATCTTTTATGCTTGTGGAAAAACAACATTAGCGTGATTTTTTATTATCCTTGTTCCCGTATCCATAACCGTATCCATAACCATAACCGTAACCGTATTTCCCGGTTTCCAATTTTACCCCGTTAAGCACGATACCCAAGTCCGGCAACTGCTTTTCTTTTTCCAGTTCTATCAAGAACTTCAAGGCATCTTTCCTCAGCACGTTTGCCCGGACCACGTACACGCAGGCATCTGCCAGTTTGCTGAGCGTGAACCCTTCGGCCAGCACACCGAGAGGGGGTGTGTCGAGGATGATACAAGTATATTTGTTTTTTAAGTGATCCAGTAATTCTTTTAGGCGGGGACTGGCGATCAGTTGCACCGGGTTGGGTGGGATAGCCCCCCCGAACAACACGTCTAACTCGTCGCTGGCCCGGTAGATCAATTTATCAGGATCATCAACCAGGCCTGCCAGGTATGCAGACAAACCTTCGTGTGACTTATTTTCCAGGAAGTTATGCAAGCTTGGGTTGCGCAGGTCGCAACCGATTAACAACACTTTGTTACCGGCTTTCGAGTATGCGTTAGCGAGGTGTGTGGCCACCAGGGATTTTCCCTCTCCCGGTATGGTAGAGGTTACCATGATCACGGGGCTTTTCTGTTGCTTGAGTATGTAATTCAGCTTCTCCCGGATCAAGTGCATGGATTCCGATTGCAGGAAATCTTCTTCCTCGATCTTCACTTTTCCCTTCTCTATTTCCGGGAATGTTCCCAACAGGGGAAGGCGAACGACTCGCTCCAGGTCTTCCACGTTTCTTACTTTCGTGTCGAGCATATCCCTGCCCAGGATGATCCCCACGGGAATAAACACGCCCAACATGCAACCGAATAATAGAATTAACGATTTCTTGGGTGACACCGGTCCTTCCCCGGCATCCGGGTCTTCGATGATTTTGGCCGTGGGGACGTAAACCAGTTTGGCAATCTCGGCTTCTTCCCGTTTTTGCATCAGGAAAAGGAACAAGTTTTCTTTTAATTCTTGTTCTCGTGCGATAGCCCGGTATTGTTTCTCTTGCGTGGGGACGGAGGTTAATCGCTCGTCCACGGAAAGGCTTTCCCGTTGCAGGCTATTGATTTTTATGATCAGCCCGTTTTCCACGTTCTCGATCGACTCCCGGATACTGCTTTTCAGGTTTCTCAACTGCATGTCCATTCCCGTCACGATCGGGTTGTTCTCCCGCGCACTCAGTAACAGTTTTTCTCGTCTCAATATCATCTCGTTGTAGCGGGTGAGGGCGTTATTCAGCCCGTCATCCGTCAAACCCATGTTTTCGGGTAGGAGAGAGAATTCCCCCTCGTCGTTCTTCTCTGTCAATAACCGGATACTTCTTACCACGTCCAGTTCGGTTTGGACTTTCAGCAGTTCGGCGTTGGCCATTTTCTTTCGTTCCATGGCGAAAGCCGCGTCCGAGGTTATATCCGTCAACTTGTTCGAGCGTTTGAAACGTTCGGCGTCGTTCTCGATCGTTCCCAGTTCGTTGTTAATCACTTTCAGCCGGGTGTTGATAAATTCGACGGTTTTGGCCGACACGACTTGTTTGTCGGCTATCCCGTTTTTATTGTAACGATCAACCAAGGCATGTACTAGCTCGATTCCCCGCGAGGGAATCGGGTCGTTTAACGAGATGCGGATAGCGTTCGTGTTCTTTTCCAAGGGAGTTATAGTCAGTCTCTTGTAAAAACTCTTCGTTGCCTTCTCGTGCGAATCCAGGTTGACCCTGATTTTGGTTAACTCTTTCCCCGTGTACGCCTCGTTTTTCTCTACCGATATATAATAATCTCCGATCGGGATTCTCTCGGAAAAATGTCCTTCCCGGATGACTTGTCCGTCCGGGTCGGTCAGGGTTATCTCGTTATTTTCCTGCAAGATGACATATAAGCAAGTATCTTTGATATATTCCGGGTGATCGATCAGGATCTTCACGGGCGAGTCTTTGTAAAGTTCGATATCCCGTAAAATACCTTCTCGCGTGTAACGAATATTCAATTCCAGGTCTTGCACGACCTCCCGCATCAGGTTCTTCGATTGCAACTCTACCATTTCGTTCTCCACGTACACGTCGCCTGCCGGGGATAATCCCAGTTCTTTCACCATGATACTCGTGCCTAATTCCCCCTTTTTCGTGTCGCTGATCATCACTTTGGAGTGGATGTCGTAGACCGGGGTTTTGATGAGGCAAAAGAGTAGTGCCGCCGCTAAACACAGCGGCACTGAAATAATGAACCAACCCCAGTGAGCTAAAATCTTGTAAAATAACTTTCTTAAATCAATCACGTCCTCTTGTTCAGGTAACATTTCTCTGTTAGCATTCTCGTTCATAATAGGTTATTTCATAGATTTGTAAATAGGTGCAACCAGCTCTCCGGCCATTATCTTAGAATTAAAGCTAACACGGCGACAAAAGTTGATACGCTGGATAATATGTATGGTAAAAGGGTACTGGCGTTTCCACCCGCGATACGTCCCTTGTTCGGTTCGACGTAAATCACGTCATTCTGTTGCAGGTAGAAGAAAGGGGAATGCACCAGCTCGCTCGATGTCAGGTCTACGCGGGTGAAGACCTTCGCGTCACCTTCTTCCCGCATTACCAGCACGTTTTTCCGCTTGGCGTTGATCTGCAAGTCGCCTGCCATGCCGAGAGCGTCGAGGATAGAGACTCGCTCGCTATTCACTTTATAACTGCCGGGACTTTTCACTTCCCCCAATACGGTGACTTTAAAATTCAGGAATTGTATGGTCACGATCGGATTCTTCAAATACCCGGATAGTTTCTCTTTTAGAACCTCCGCCAGTTCGTTGCGGGAAATCCCGTCTACCTGTAACTTTCCCAGCACGGGAAAGTCGATACACCCTTTCTTGTCGACCAAGTATCCTTGCACGCTCTGTTGATTCCCGGAGGAGACCTCTTTTCCCAGTCCGATCATCGGCGTGTTGAAAGGCAAGGCCGCTTCAATATCGTCACAAGAGACAATGATTGATAACAGGTCGTCGGCGTGAATCACGGTCTTGTACTCGCACTCGGTCTTGATTCGTTCGTTAACCTTGATATCTTGTAAATAAACCACGTCCTTGCTCGAAGCACAAGCAAGGCAGGAGATTCCGTATATTGTAATCACGAAAAATTTGTAAATAGACATACACAGCTCTTTTTTATATGTAATAAACCGATCAATAAACCAACGATTAATAATATTTGTTGTGGAGTGAGGTTATATTTGGATTATTTTACTGTAATGACTTGTGTCATAAAGAGAAAATAATTTCTGTATTATTTTGCATTTAATGCAAATTTGAATAATTTTGTCAACCATTAATCGTTCGATTGTTGCTACTTCTTGCTTTTTTGTCGTGTGTCGCAATTTGTGTTGAAATACAGTTATTTAAAATGACAATAAACCGGATCATTTTACTCTTGTATAAAAGTGGTTTTATTTTGTTCGGTTTGTATCTATATTCTAATAATGGATTGTTTTGAGGGAAAATATTGTAATGATATTACTTAACAATCAATTTGACAGTCGAGTGTAAGTTGTAAATAAGTGTTGATTAACAAAAACATGGGATTCTGATAGGGGGCTCCTTGGTGTCTCGCTGGTATATTGATGATAAGTCGAGGCTACCTCGACGGTAAGTTGCCGATGTGGGTCGGCAACTTATCGGTAACTTATCGGCAACTTGTAGATAACATACCGGGGTAACACCGGCGTAAGTACCTTGAAATACAGGTGTTTCACGCTATCAGAAGTCCTTGAATACTAGTGTGAATAAATGTTAAAAAGAAACATAAATTAAGAATATTAATTCTTAATTAAAAGACGGCTAACATCTTGTTTGCCCGTGAATTGTTACCCAAAAAGGAATATCGTGTCTACATATATATAAAGAGAAACCGGACCAAAGTTATCTTTTGGTCCGGTTTCTCTTTATAATGATATGATATTATAACCCGAAACTGAACGTTCCGATGTTCTCGTACACGGTGCTGAGAATTCCCAATAGAAGGATTCCGGCGCTGCATGCAACGAGACTGATACGCGTGTAATTGTCCGAACTGAACTTGGCAATCGGTTCCTCGCTTTTGTTGATAAACATGGCTTTTATCACTCTCAGATAATAGTAGAGAGAGAGAATGGTATTTAACAAGGCGATGAAAACCAGCACGTAGAACCCCTGTTGTGCGGCTGCGGCAAATATGAAGAATTTGCTGAAGAACCCGGCGAACGGGGGAATACCTGCCAGCGAGAACAAGGCGATCATCATCACGAAGCTCAACCGGGGATTCGTGGTGTAAAGCCCGTTATAATCGTCGATCGTGATCTTGCCGGAGCGATGTTCCACGATAGCGATTACCCCGAATGCGGCTAAGTTGGAGAGCATGTATACCAGCACGTAGTAAACCAATCCGGTCATACCCATTGCCGTTCCGCTGATCACGCCCAACATGATATATCCCGCTTGCGAGATTGACGAGTAGGCGAAGAAACGCTTCAGGTTTTGTTGACGTAGCGCGAAAAGGTTGGCGAGCGTGATGGAAGCGATAATTACCCAGTAGAGAATTGCCTGCCATTCATTCACGAGCGGTGTGAAGACCTTGTACAGGATAGCCATCAGCACGAAGGCGGCGGATCCTTTGGAGATCACCGACAGGTAGGCAGTAACGCTGGTCGGCGCTCCCTCGTACACGTCCGGCGTCCACTGGTGGAAAGGAACGAGCGACAGCTTGAACCCGAGGCCCACGAAGAAAAACACGAATGCCATCAACTGGATCGGGCTTCCGGTTATGCCTGCCGGGATGTCTTCGAAGTAAAGCGTACCCGTAGTTCCGTAAATCAACGAGATCCCGTATAGTGACAGACCGGAGGCGAACACCGCCGAAAGGATGTATTTAGCCCCGGCCTCGGCCGATTTCTGTTTGTACTTGTCGAAAGCGGCGAGTGTCGCCATCGGGATTGAAGCCGTTTCCAACCCGATGAAGAACATCAGGAAGTTTCCGGCCGAGATCATGAAGTACATCCCCAGCAGGGTAGCCAGGGTGATCATGTAAAACTCTCCCCGGCGGATGAGCGTGCGTTCATTGGCGAGCCAGTTGGAGGCCTGCATGAACACGAGCAACGTGCCGATATTTAGGATCGTTTTCATGAGACTGCCCATCGGTGTACTGTGATACATTCCCCCGAATGCCGACACTTCTGCTGCCGGGTAGAGATGCACTAGCGTGTGAATCCCCATGAGAATACAGGCGATGGGCTGGAAATATTTCAGGCTTTTCGGGGTGCCGAATATATCGTAAATTAAGAGTATTACGATCACTGCTACCAGTGAAATCTCCTCTTTCATTAATAAAAAATTAGCGTAACCCATGTTTTTATTTTAGATTTATGATTTTAGATTGAAATATAGGAGTCCATAAGGTCCATAAAGTCTGTAAAGTCCATAAAGTCTGTGGACCCCTGCGGGGCGCCTTGTCTACGGCAGCTTGAGCTGCCGATAAACACCGTCCGAAGGACACTAGTGACCTTATGGACTTTATAGACTTTATGGACCTTATGGACTCTTTTATGGACTCTTTTTTCATTTTACATTATTTTAGTGCGGCAATAACCGTGTCAAGTGATGCCCGGATCATGTCGGAAAGCCATAATGGGGCCAGACCGATCCCGGCGATAGCGAGAATCAGTACGGTCGTTGAAAAACGTTCGTACCAGTTGGCGTCGGAGAGAGCCAGGTGGTGTTCGTTGACAACTTTCCCGTAAAGCAATTTTCCGACAACCCGCAGGATGTATACAGCCGTGATGACGATCGAGGTACAGGCGATGATCGTGAATACTCGGTGGAAAGTGTCCGTTTCCTGGAACGCTCCGACAAACACGGTCATTTCGGCCACGAACCCGCTTAATCCCGGCAGACCGAGGGAAGCGAGACCGGCAATAACGTAACAAACTCCAAGGTAAGGCATGATTTTCATCAACCCGCCCATTTCCCGGATATCCCGTGTGTGGGTGCGGCCGTAGATCATACCGATAAGGGCGAAGAATAATGCAGTCATCAAACCGTGTGAAAGCATTTGCATCACGGCTCCCGTCATGGCCGTCTGGTTGAGCATCAGGATGGCAAACAGTACGAGTCCGCAGTGACTCACGGAGGAGTACGCGTTGATGTATTTCAAGTCGGTTTGTACGATAGCCGAATAAGCCCCGTAAACGACGCTGATACCCGTGAGGATGATGAATATCCACGAAAGCTCTTTAGCGGCTTCGGGCATCAAGTAAATGGCAACCCGGAAGCAACCGTATCCTCCCAGTTTCATCAATACCCCGGCGTGGAGCATGGAGACGGCAGTAGGTGCGGAAGCGTGACCGTCGGGTGACCACGTGTGGAACGGGAATAATGCCCCAAGCACCCCGAAACCGACGAATACTAGCGGGAAGAACCAGTATTGCAGGCTTATCGGCATGGCGTGGGCTTGCGCAATCTCCTGCAAGTTCATCGTGAAAGCTCCCGTGCCGGAGGAATGGAAGTATATCCCCAGGATTCCCACGAGCAGCAGGGCCGAACCACCCATCAACATCAAGGTCAATTTCATGGCGGCATATTCTTTCTTGCCGCTTCCCCAGATACCGATCAACAGGTACATGGGAATAAGTGCCACCTCGTAGAACATGAACATCGTGAACAAGTCCACGGAGATAAAGAACCCGAAAACCCCGATTGCCAGCAGGTTAAACCACAGGAAGTATTCCTTTTGCAGGAAGTCCATTTTCCAGGAAGCGAAAGTTCCCGTGAAGACGATAACGGCGGAAAGTAGCAACATGGCCACCGAAATCCCGTCAACTCCCACGGAATAGTGTATATTTAACGGGGCGTACCAAACCGTATCCGCGGTAAACAACATCTCGGCGGTGTTGCCTGCCCCTCGTTCTCCCAAATACGCGAATACCAATCCCACGGCGAGAGCCAGCAACAGGGAAGCTCCCGTGGCTACCGCTACACGAATCTGTTGCAGGTTCTTCGAGAAGAATAGTCCGCACATCGTGAGAATCGGTATCAGAACAAATAGTGATAAAAAGTTCATATTTATTTATGATTTTATTAATTCTGTGATTTGATGATTTTCGATTAGGTGATTTCATCCGCACAAGGCTAATATTTTTAACAATCACTTAATCATTGAATCGGCAATCTCGGAATTGTTTCATTCTACATTTTAAATTTTACATTGTCAATAAAACCAATACCAGTATTAATAACGAACCTAACAGGATCACGTAGGCATACTGTTGTATTTGACCCGACTGTAAACCGCGAATGGAGTAGGAGGCCCATTGTGACATGGCTGCCAGTCCGTTCATGGCTCCGTCGATCACGTGGCGGTCAAACCAGGCGATAGGACGGGAGATATAGTTAAAGATGATGCGTTTCGTGATGAAGAGGTATAATTCGTCCATGTAGAACCGTTTATAGGCGGCACGATGCAGTCCGCTGAACGTGCTAGCCAAACGATCGGGGATCGGGTTTGTATTCTTGTAGAACCACGTGGCGATAGCGATAGAGACCACGGCCACGATGATGCTGGTAATTGCAACCGACCAATCTAGGTGGATGATGTATTCCATCCCGTTGCTGCTGACGAATTTCCCGAAAGGTATAAACCCGGCGAAAAGTGTCACCACGGCAAGAAATATCAAGGGGAGCGTCATCGCCTTCGGGGCTTCGTGCGGCGTGTGTTCGTGTTCGCTTTCCTTTCCCCAGAAGATGTTGTAGTACAAGCGGAACATGTAGAACGCGGTCAGGGCAGCGATGAAGCTCATCACGACACCAAGTACCGGACTGAACATGAACGTGGCAGCGAGGATTTCGTCCTTACTGAAGAACCCGGAGAACGGGGGAATACCCGAAATTGCGAGACAGGCCACGAGGAACGTGATATGTGTCACGGGAAGGTATTTGCGAAGCCCGCCCATGTGACTCATTTCGTTACTGTGAACAGCGTGGATGATGGCTCCCGCGCCAAGGAATAACAAGGCTTTGAACATGGCGTGCGTGAACAGGTGGAACATGGAAGCCATGTATCCTAATCCCTCGTGTCCTTCCATGCCGGAAACCCCGAGTGCGACCATCATGAAACCGATCTGCGAGATCGTGGAGAAGGCGAGCACCCGTTTAATGTCTGTCTGCACGCAGGCTACGATGGCCGCATAGAGTGACGTGACGGCACCCACGACAGCAATCAGCACGAGTACCTCGGGTGCCTCGAAGTAGTACACGGGGAACAGACGTGCCACCAGGTATACCCCGGCAACCACCATCGTTGCGGCATGAATTAATGCTGACACGGGGGTGGGACCTTCCATTGCATCCGGTAGCCAGATATGTAATGGAAACATGGCCGATTTCCCGGCACCTCCCATGAAGATTAACGCCATGGCCCAGCTCATCACGGAACATCCCATAAAGGTGGTTCCGGCGGCCCCGGCGAAGAGCGACGTGTCACCCGACGTCAATAGTTCGAAAGAGAATGTTTTCGTGTAGAACGAGAGCAACAGGATACCGATCAGGAAACCGAGATCGGCGAACCGGGTGACGATAAACGCTTTCTTGGAAGCGGCAACGGCTTCCGGTTTGGTGTAGTAAAAGCCGATCAGCAGGTAGGAAGAAACTCCCACCAATTCCCAGAAGATATACATCTGGAAGATATTCGTGGCAACCACCAATCCCAGCATCGAGAAGCTAAAAAGCGAGAGGAAAGCGTAATAACGCTGGAATCCTCTTTCTCCGTGCATGTATCCTAAACTATAAACGTGTACCATTAACGACACGGTAGTGATCACGACCAGCATCATGACCGAGATAGGGTCCAGCAGGATACCCAAGTCTATATGCAGGTATTGGGTGAATCGCAGCCATTCGAAATTAAACGGGATGACCGGGACGCGTACGCCTTCTACCCGGGGCATCGAGAAATATTCCCACGCGGTCATGTAGGCCAGCAGGGCGCATATCGCCAGCGACAAACTCCCGATACATCCGGCCACTCCGGGCTTTAATCTCGTGCCCAGAAGACCCAACGCCAGGAACGTCAGAAGCGGTAGTATTAATATTAAAATTGTATATTCCATCTTTTAATTTTAGATTTTACATTTTAGATTTTAGATTTCCTCGCTCCAGTCTCGCTTTTTCATTCTAAATCTGTTTATCTTTTTCATTTTTAATTTTCAATTCTCCATTTTCCATTCTAGTGCTTCATCTCGTTCAAGTTCTGCACTTGTATATTGCGGATATTCCGGTATATATTAATGATAATGGCTATGGCAACGGCCGTCTCGCAAGCGGAAACCCCGATAGCGAACAGGGTGAAGAAAAAGCCTTCCATCTGTTCGGGAAAGAGATAACGGTTGAACACGGCAAAGTTGATGTCCACCGAGTTCAGGATCAACTCGATAGAGATCAGCACGGCGAGCAGGTTCCTCCGGGTAATGAAACCGTAGATTCCCGCGAAAAGCATGATCGTGCTGATCACCAAGTAATATTCCATGTGTAGTTCCATATTCTTATTTTAGATTTTACATTTTAGATTTTAGATTCCCTGGCTCCGGAGATTCAGTAGTGCAAACTGCCGTAAACAAAGCGCCCCGCAGGGGTTCATTGACTTTATAAACTTTATTGACTTTATAAACTCTTTTCATCTCTTTCGTGCTATCATGATTCCACCGATGATACAGGTCAACAACAGGACACTGATCGCCTCGAAGGGAAGCAGGTACTGGTATTTTTCCGTGCCCATCAAGGCTGTTCCGATCACTTTCTGGTTGATCTCTCCACCCACGAAGCGGGAAGGACCGAACGAGTGCATTAACGTGATGTAGATACATATTGCGGCACCCGCGAGAGCCGTGATTAACCCGGCAAACATCTTGCTGTTCTTCAATTTGCTCACTTTCGTCTTGTCGGGCGTGGTGAGTAATATCGAGAACACGTACAGAATGATGATACCTCCGGCATAAATGGTTAACTGCACAGCCCCGAGGAATGAATATTCCAACTGGAAATAAATTCCGGCGGTGGCAAAAAGCACGAAAAGCAGGTAGGTCGCCGATCTCAAGATCCGCTTGGTCGTCACGGTCAGGATCGAACAGCCAACGATAACCGCTGCCAGGATGAAAAAGACCGTTTCTTGTAATTCTGCTGTACTCATATAATAATTTATGATTTTAGATTTTAAATTTTGGATCTTATTGATTCCGTGATTTCCGATTTCGGATTAAATGATTTCCTCGCACAATTCTCTCGCTCTTTTCATCATCACCGAATCATAGAATCGGCAATCACTGAATCGTATAACTTTTTTCATTCTCAATTTTCAGTTCTCCATTTTCAATTGGTTTATCGTGCAGGTACTTCACCAGTTTACTGCGGGTGTAGACTGCATGTTCGAACGTGGGGCGGAATTCTATCGCGCCCTGCGGGCACATTTTCACGCAAAGCTGGCAAAACATACAACTTCCCAGATCGTAGCGGTATTTAACTAACACTTTTTTCTTTTTCCCGGCCTCGTCGGTCACGAACTCGGACGTGATTTTGATCGTCCCGTTCGGGCAATTCATTTCGCAGATCCCGCAGGCGATACACTTGTGCTGGCCATTTTCGTCGTGCGGCATGACCAGTTCGCCCCGGAAACGGTCGAATATCTTCAGTGTGGCCCGGTTCTCCGGGTATTGTTCGGTTGTCTTCTTGGTGAAGAACTCCCGAAGCGTGACTTTCATTCCCGTCAGCAACGAGAAAAGTCCTTTGAAAAACGAGGTGAAATATTTTATAATACTTTTCATAGTTTCGCCTTTAAAAATGTAGTTTAAATACGACAATGATCACCATCAGGAAAAGATTGATCAGGTTGATCGGTAACAGGTATCTCCATTCCAAACGGAGTAACTGGTCGATACGCAACCGCGGGAAGGTCCATTTAAACCACATGATAATGAATATAACCACGGCCGTTTTCCCGAAAAACCAGAAGATAGAAGGTATGTAATCCATGATCTGGTTGAAACTTTCCCAGCCGGGGATATGTAACGGCATCCAGCCGCCAAGAAATAAGGTGCTTGCCACGGATGCCACCACGAACATGTTCAGGTACTCGGCCAGGTAGAAGAAACCGAAGTGCATACCGGAATACTCCGTGTGATACCCTGCGGTCAATTCCGAGTCGGCTTCAGGCAGGTCGAACGGTCCCCGGTTCGTTTCGGCCGTTCCGGCAATGATGTAAACGATGAACGCGATACACGCCGGTAGGTGTCCCTTGAACAGCAGCCAGCCGTCGGCTTGACCTTCCACGATCGTGGAGAGTTGCATGCTTCCGGTAAACACGACCACGGTAAGGATCGACAACCCGATCGACAACTCGTAACTGATCATCTGGGCTCCGCTTCGCATGGCCCCGATCAGCGAGTATTTGTTGTTACTGGCCCACCCGGCGAGCAGGATTCCCACGATGCCGATGGACGACACGGCGATCAGGAAGAAGATACCCACGTTGAAGTCGATCACGTGCAATCCCTTGGCGAAAGGGATACAACTGAACGCCAGCACGGAGGCTATGATTACAACGAAGGGGGCGAGGTTGAACAGGAAGCGATCGACGTGATTGATGTCGATGATCTCCTTGGTCAACATCTTGATCATATCGGCGACACTCTGTATGGTCCCGTAAGGTCCCACCCGGTTCGGTCCGATACGACATTGAAAAAAGGCACACACTTTACGCTCCACGTAGATCAGCACGAGCGCGATCACGGCGTATCCCAGCAACAGGCAAAGCCCGATAAGGATAAACTCAACCAGCGTGGCAGCAGATTGAGGGAGAAAACTCCTCAGGAGTTCATCTACCCATTGTGTTATTGTTGAGAAATCAAACATGTTTCAATTTTAGATTTTAATTAATTCCGTGATTTAGTGATTTATGATTAGGTAATTTCATCCGCACAAGGCAACGTTTATAATAATCACTGAATCATTAAATCGGCAATCACAGAATCCGTTCATTTTCCAATTTTGTTTATCTGTCAATATCCGGTACAACGTAGTCCAGCGTACCCCCGATGGCGATCAGGTCGGCAATTTTACCACCTTTGGTGATCAGGTCAACGATGGATACCAGTGGCAGACACGGGGAACGGAATTTTACCCGGTAGGGATATTTATCGCCCCGGCTTTCGAGGTATACACCGAACTCTCCCCGGCTGGCTTCCACGCTCTTGAAATAGTGACCTTCCGGCAGTTTGATCAGCGGTTTGGTTTTCACGGCGTAGTCCCCGGCGGGGATATTGTCCACGAGTTGTTCCAGTATATGTAATGATTCCAGAATCTCTTCCATACGCACCATGTAGCGGGCGAACGAGTCTCCTTCCGGGTAGAGGATTTCCTTGAAGTCCACCTTGTCGTAAACCCCGTAAGGTGAGTGTTTTCGCACGTCACATGACCACCCGCAAGCGCGTCCCGTGGGGCCGGATGCTCCGTAGGCGATGGCGTCTTCTTTGCGGAGGATACCCACGCCTTTCAGACGTTGTTGGGCGATGACGTTACCCGTGAACACGTCGTGGTACTCCTTGATCATCGGGGGGAGGTATTTGATAAATTCCTTGATCCGGTTGATCAGATTCGGGTGAATGTCTGCCATCACGCCACCGATCACGTTGTAGTTCTGTATGAGGCGGCCGCCCGTGGTTTCTTCCATGATATCCAGCACCTTTTCGCGGTCGCGGAACCCGTAGAAGAAGGCGGTCAGTGCACCCATGTCCATGCAGAGACACGACCAGAATAACAGGTGGGAGGAGAGACGGTTTAACTCGTCCATGATCGTGCGGATGTATTTCACCCGGTCGGGAATTTCCAATCCCATCGCTTCCTCGATACACATGCACAAGGCATGACGGTTCTGGTGGGCGGCGAGGTAATCCAGACGATCGGTCAAAGCCAGCGTTTGCGGGTAGGTAAGACTTTCGCACAGTTTCTCGATCCCGCGGTGAATGTACCCACAATTCACGTCCACTTTCTTCACGATTTCGCCTTCCAGCGATACCCGGAAACGAAGTACTCCATGCGTGGCGGGATGTTGCGGCCCGATGTTTACCACGTATTCATCTTCTTCGAAAAGGATGTTCTCTCTCTCGCTGACTTCCCCGCCGTGCTCGGTAGCCTCGAAAGTTGGGGTGGCGTCCAGCGTTTCCTCGCTATACAGGCGTACCGGGTTGATATCCGGGTTGGCATCATAGTCTTTGCGCAACGGGTAACCAACCCAGTCGTTACGCAAGAACAAGCGTCGCATGTCGGGGTGGTTGATAAACCGGATGCCGAGGAAGTCATACACTTCCCGCTCGTTCAGGTTTGCCGTTGCCCAGATATCGGATACTGTCGGTAACTCCGGGTTTTCCCGGTTGGTAGTGAAGGTCTTCAAAAACAATTTATGCTCGTGAGTCGTGGATTGCAGCAGGCTGATCACGCCCAACGAGTCTCCCCAGTCCATTCCCGTCATGCAGATCAGGAAATCGAAAGCCAGTTCCTTATCCGCCTTCAGCCGGAGGGCTAGCGGGCGGTATTGCGCTGGTTCTACCGTGACGGTAAGAATACCGCTTTCATCGAACTCGGCCTCGGGGATTATATTTTTTATTTTATCTATTAACACCTTTATTAATTTTATATTTTAAATTTTAGATTGAAGAATTCAGAGATTGGGAGATTGCTGATTCTGTGATTCAGCAGCATAAGCTGCTGTCAACAAAGCGCCCGTAAGGGTCCATGAACTTTTTATAAACCTTATGAACTTTATAAACTCTTTTCATCTTCCTTTTCTTTGTGGTTCTTTCCCCCAAGGAATCGTTCCACCTTCACCTTGCGTTGCAGTTGGATCATCCCGTACAGCAGGGCTTCCGGTCGCGGGGGACATCCGGGGATGTAAACGTCAACGGGAATGATCGAGTCGACACCTTGCACCACGTGGTAGGAGTTCCTGAACGGGCCACCCGACACGGCGCACCCGCCCACGGCAATCACGTACTTGGGCTCGGCCATCTGGTCGTACAGACGTTTTAGTACGGGAGCCATTTTATGTACGATCGTTCCGGCTACCATGATGAAATCGGCCTGTCGGGGACTGGCTCGCGTCACTTCAAACCCGAAGCGGGAGAAATCGTAACGTGCCGCACCCACTGCCATGAATTCGATACCACAGCAACTTGTAGCGAAGGTAAGCGGCCAAAGGGAATTCGAGCGTCCCCAGTTGATAACATCATCAAGGCACCCCACGATGACGTTGGTGCCGGATGCCCGAAGTTGTTCAAGATACTCGTTATCGTTGAACTCTTCATATTTCATGGATTTGATTTTTACTTCCATTCCAGCGCTCCTTTCTTCCATGCGTAAGCCAATCCGAGAATAAGGATCAGCATAAAAAACAACACGTTGATCAGACCGTCAATTCCCGCATCCTGAACGGTTACCGCCCAGGGGTAGAGAAACACGGTCTCCACGTCAAACATTAAAAACAGAATTGCGAACAGGTAGTATCCTACCTTGAACTGCATCCATGATGTACCGCGAGTTGGCACGCCGCATTCGTAGGCTTCCCCCTTTTGTTTATTAAAGGTACGGGGGGAAATAGCCCGGGCGATACTCATGGCAATAACCACCAGCAAAATGGCTGTAATCAAAACAACCACGAATAAAGTAAGATTCATAATATTAAAAGTTAGATTCGCCTTCGGCGAGTTTCAAGTTACAAGTGATAAATTTCCGGTTACAAGTTACAGGCAGTAGTTGTTGCAAGTTGCTAATTTGTAACTTGCGGAGCCATGGTTCAACCTGTAACTCGTTTAGTCGGAGGCTAAACGATGATTTCTCGCAGAGCAAAGACGTAATACTTGGTCTTCCCCAGCGTCGAATAGGGATGGAAGTAGAGGTTCTGTTTGGAACCGCTTCTGGCAGAAATATCGTTTTTATTGCTCCGTTGCAGGAAGAACGGCACCAATTGGGACTTGGAGTCCGGAACGACGTGCGAGTATCCCAACGAGAGTTCGCAATTCTCGTGCATGAACAGCAGCAACGGGATTGCGGATGTCTCGCAGACTTCATTCCGGTAGGATTTACGTTCCAGACGGGCTTCTTGCAAGGACAAATCTTGTCCGTTTGCCAGAGACCCGACCGAGCCTGTTAGCACGAGCAACACGATCAATATACTATTCTTCAGCACGTTCAGCATCATTCTTTTTTTACTTAAGGTCCGCAAAGATAACCTAATTTTAAAACTTGGTTGAATATTATGTGGTAAAGAATGTTAATCCGTCCCGCTAGCGGGACGGATTAACATTCGAGTTCATAAGGTCACGGGTGTCCTTCGGACAATGTTTTTGGCAGCTCGTGCTGCCATGGATAAAGCGCCCCGCAGGGGGCCATTGACCTTATAGACTTTATGGGCCTTATAAACTTTATAAACCTTATAAACTTTACGAACTTTATGAACTTTTTCTTACCTTTGTAATTCCGTTGAGAGCAGAGGTTTCTCCGGGTTTAACTATGAAATTAGGGAAAAAATATGAGTGACACCATTCATCATGAATGTGGCTTCGCGATGATTCGATTGTTGAAGCCGTTGGATTATTATCAGAAGAAGTACGGTTCTTACCTTTACGGGCTAAACAGGTTATATATTTTAATGGAGAAGCAGCGCAACCGCGGGCAAGACGGGGCGGGAGTCGTTGGCGTGAAGCTCGACATGGAGCCGGGCTACAAGTACATGGACCGTGTGCGTTCCTGCGATGCCAACCCGATACAGGACGTGTTCGACAGGATTCATGAGCCTTTCACGCCGGAGCTTCTCCGGGAAAAGGATGCGGCTTGGGCGAAGCAAAACCTCCCGTTCGTTTCCGAGATCTATCTGGGGCATTTGCGTTATGCCACTTTCGGTAAGAATAATATAGATTACGTGCATCCCCTGAAACGAGCGAGCAACTGGCGGAGTCACAACTTGGCGTTGGCGGCGAACTTCAACCTGACAAACGTCGACGAGCTGTTTGACAGCTTGATCCGGGCGGGACAGCATCCGCGGAATTATTCCGACACGGTGACATTGCTTGAAAAGGTGGGATATTTCCTCGATGACGAGATACAGGATTTGTATCGTCTTTACAAGGAGCGGGGTTTCTCGAAGCAGGAGATAACCCCGTTGATCGAGCAGACGATCGACCTGCGCGGGGTGTTGGCCAAGAGTAGCGAGGATTGGGATGGCGGCTATGCCGTGGCGGGAGTTGTCGGGCATGGCGACGCGTTCGTGATGCGCGACCCGTGGGGTATACGCCCGGCCTACTATTACCGGGATGACGAGGTGGTTGTAGTGGCTTCCGAGGGTTCCGTTATCCAGACGGCCTTCCAGGGAGTTAACATGCCGATTTCGGAAATACGTCCGGGGTACGCTTTGATTATCAAGAAGGATGGAACGGTGACCGAGGAACTCGTGCGCGAGCCGAAACAACGGGCTAGTTGTTCGTTCGAGCGTATTTATTTCTCACGCGGGAATGACAAAAATATATACCGGGAACGGAAACGGCTGGGCGAGTTGCTGACGCCTCGCCTGGTAGAGGCCGTTGACGGTGATCTCGATAACACGGTGTTCTCGTTTATCCCGAACACGGCGGAGACTTCTTTTTACGGGATGGTAAAGGGGGTACAGCAGTACATGGTCGAGGAGAAGAAACGGTTGATTCGGGAAGGGAAAGCCACGTGGTGCGAGGAGACGCTCGATGCGATCATCTGTCGCGAACCCCGGATAGAAAAGATCGTGATCAAGGATGCCAAACTGCGCACGTTCATCACCTCCGATTCCGGGCGTGACGGGCTGGTGGGGCATGTGTACGACGTGACTTACGGGGCCGTGCAACCGACTGATAACCTCGTGGTGATCGACGATTCGATCGTGCGGGGAACGACTTTGAAGAAGAGTATCCTCCGTATCCTCGATCGTCTCGGGCCGAAGCGGATCGTGGTTGTGTCATCCGCCCCGCAAATCCGTTACCCCGATTGTTACGGGATCGACATGACCCGGATGAACGAGTTTATAGCCTTCAACGCTGCCATTGAGTTGCTGAAAGAACGGCATATGGCCGAACTGATCGACGAGGTGTACCGGAAATGCAAAGCGCAACAGGGATTGCCAAAGGAACAAGTGGTGAATCACGTGAAGGAGATTTATGCTCCCTTCACCGAGGAGGAAATCTCCGACAAGATCGCTGCCATGGTGCGTGACGAGCATCTGAACGCCGAGGTAAAAGTGGTGTTCCAGTCCGTTGACAACCTGCACCTCGCTTGCCCGAACGACACGGGTGACTGGTATTTCACGGGAAATTATCCCACGCCCGGTGGCAACAAGGTGGTGAACACCGCCTACATCAACTGGGTGGAGGGCCGGAACGAAAGGTCGTACTAGGGTTGCCTGCGGTGAGTTACAGGTTACATTTGCCTGCGGCAAGTTGCAGGGTAATACCCCTGCGCAAGGCACTCCCTTTTTTCATTTTGACCTCTAACTAAGTGCGTTGCTGGCGATTTTGATTCCTCCGTCACCAGTTTATCCTCTGTTTATGAGGCCGATGGAAAAGTCGGCATTGCGATAAACAACTACCCCCTCCGACTCCCCCTTACACAGGGGGAGGGTTGATAACCAAGCGGTTTTCCCGCCTGTGTAAGGAGGGGTTAGGGGTGGTAGTTCAAATAATGGGCCTTTTTCAGAGCTTCGTTTATAGAGGAGAAACTGGAGTCTCTTCCCGAAGACGGTGAGTAACTCACCTCTCCCCCTGTGTAAGGGGGAGTTGGAGGGGGTAGTTATTTTTTATTTTCAATTATTTCATGATGATTCCCGGTTCCGTGATTCCGGTGCCACGGGTAAGGTTAGAGGGGATTTTCGGTCCCGGCACGAGGGGGCTGTATTCCAGCACGTGGCGGACGCGGGCGCGCTGGTCGTCGGTGAAGAGGTTTAGCCACCCGTAGAAGTAGTCCATGGTATTGGTGGACGTGAAGGTGTTCCCGTTGCGCGAGTTGCGTTGGTAGGCTTCGGTTAATGTAAATGAAGGAATGGTGTTCAGCCATTGCTCGTATGCGGCCCGGTTGTAATCGGGGGTGTCGGCGCAGTAATCCGTTTCCACTTTACTGTCCTTGGAGAAGGCATGGAATAACCCGAGGTAATGTCCCAGTTCGTGGGCGAGGGATTGACTCATGCGATCTTGCACTTCTTGCGTTGGAAGGTATATTTCTGTACCTGCAGTGACGTTATTAAGAGCGATACAATGCGCTTGTTTCGTGGGCGGGTTTGTGAAATATGCATCCCCGGAGGGTAGACCTTCGAGGGGATAAGTGGATGGTGTGTAGGCCATGAAAGAGATCCCCGCGGTGTTTTGTTCCGTGAAGGTGAATATCACCACGTTTATATATTTGTTCTGGTCCCATAACCATTTGGCATCATCGTATTCGTTTTCTAGGAACTTCTGGCAATCCAGCGTGATATTATTCCGGAGGATACGATGAATGCCCGGTTCTTTAAGAAGTGCCCCACTGGGATCGTGGGTGGCAAGCGTGAATTCCACGTTCATGTCGACTGGGTTGAAACCGGGGTTCCGGTTGATCGTGCCGTTATAGTATGCATTCACGTCATCGAGGACTTGCTGTAAATACCATGCCGGTATGTTTTGGTAGGGGGCGGAGGCATCCTTGTACAGGACATGGAAGATGATCGGGAGTTTGAAATGATATTCTTCGGTAGCCGCGGCCTGGTTGATGGCAAGGGAGAGACGCTTATCCTTGTTGGAGAGGGTCATCTCGCCGGAACGTTTCTGACGGGCGATGTTGGTCTGCACGGTGATCACGAGGGAGTCGCTGTTGTCGTGGGTGACTTTGGTGGCGGTGTACCACGTGTTGTGGTTGTCGATGTTCCAGTCGGAACTGCTTTCAATACCGAAGCGCAGGGTTGTCCCGGTGTTGTCAATGTTGAATTCCCGCTCGTTGGTGGATAATTGGAATTTGTCGTTGTCCTTGCTGCAAGCGGTGAGGACGATGAACAGGACGTACAGGAAGAGATTATTTTTCATGCGCTGCGGTTTATAAGGTTATTTTTTCATGTAACGATCCATTTCCCGTTTGGCGTCTTTCTGCTTGAGGGATTCGCGTTTGTCGTATTCTTTCTTTCCCTTGGCAAGGGCTATGCGGAGTTTGGCGAATCCTTTCTCGTTGAGGAAGAGGCGGACGGGGACGATGGTCAGTCCCGATTCCTTGGTCTTGCGTTCGAGCTTGACAAGTTCTTTCTTTTGCAGTAATAACTTGCGTTCGCGGCGTTCGATGTGGTTGTAGTAGGTGCCCAGTTTGTACTCGGCGACGTACATTCCCTTGATCCACAGTTCGCCGTTGTGGAAGTAGCAGTAGGAGTCCACCAGCCCGGCTTTACCAGCCCGGATGGACTTGATTTCGGTCCCGGTGAGCATGATCCCGGCGGTGTATTCTTCGAGAAACTCGTAGTCGAAAGAAGCTCTCCTGTTTTTTATGTTGATGTCGTTTTGCATGTGTGTTGATGTTAAGCGTAAATACTAGGTATCCTAAACACGATCATCAGCAGTTGCTGGACGATGACTGGGGCAACGATCACGAGCAGCCCGATGATGACGAGGGCGCTTTTACGGTATTGTACGTCAAGCGCTGTGGATTGGTTCAGCCCTACGTAGAGCGTGCGGAGGCACAATAGGCTACATATCGCCATTAACTGGGAGATGAAGCCTTCCGACATTCCGCAGGCCAGGCAGTGGAACGGGATGAAGATCGCCGAGCTATAGACGGCAAGACGGAGTGATAGTCCGTTGGCTTCCACGACCTTGTTCGAGAGGTATTCCCTCGATACCCGGTACGTGATATAGGTACCCGCCACGGAGGCAACGAAAAGGATTAGTCCGGTACAAATCGCATAGAAAGGACTGGTCACGCGTAGTTGCAGGAGGAGTGCACACGTGGCGGCTATCCCGGAGAGAGGCACGAGATAATTGCGGAAAAGATCGGTACCTTCGATGTTTTCCTGCCTGATCGCTTGCCACTCGGCTTCCGGCTGGAATAGTATCCTCCGGGTTCTCGCAAATATGTTTGTAATATCCTGTTTTTTCATAGCAGGGCAAAAATACTGTTTTTTATCGAGATTAGTTCAAAAGAAGTCCACAAAGTCTGTAAAGTCCATAAGGTCCATAAAGTCCATAAGGTCTATAAAGTTCATAAGGTCTATAAAGTCCGTAAAGTCAATTTACATGGAACTACCACCCCTAGCCCTTCCTTACACAGGAGGGAAAACCGCTTGGTAATCAACTCTCCCCCTGTGTAAGGGGGAGTCGGAGGGGGTAGTAATTTTATAGGGAAGAGACTTTCGCCCAACCCGTTTTATTATCGGCAGCTTAAGCTGCCGTAAACAAAGCACCCCGCAGGGGTCCATTAACTTTGTAAACCTTATAAACCTTATGGACTTTATAGACTTTATGAACTCTTTTTGTAACATTTATTTCATTTCTTCGTTAAAGTTAACGTGAAGCAAACAACCGGGAGATCGGTTGCCGGAGGTAGGTGAAGAGAAGTTTAATGTTTAATGTATGACGTGTATGGAAATTTTTTATGCTTCAATTCCAATTTTGGTTTTAATTATTTTGATGGGGGTGTTGAAAGTGTCGGGGGATAAAAGTAGTATTATCACTTTGTTTATCACGGCTTTTTTGGCTATCTTGGCGTTTCATAGCCCGGTTCCTGACACGATCAATTCTTTTCTTTACGGTATGTTGAAGGCGTTGGTGCCTATCCTGTTTATTATTCTGATGGCGATATACAGTTATAACGTTTTGTTGCAGACGAAGAAGATCGAGGTGCTGAAACAGCAGTTTTCCTCGATATCGACGGACAAGAGCGTGCAGGTGTTGCTGATCACGTGGGGATTCGGCGGTTTACTCGAAGGAATGGCGGGGTTCGGGACGGCGGTGGCTATCCCGGCGGCAATATTGATGAGCCTCGGTTATCGTCCCGTGTTCTCGGCATTGGTGAGCCTGATCGCCAATAGCGTGCCGACAGCTTTCGGGGCAGTCGGCGTTCCGGTGATCGTGTTGGCGCAGGAAACGGGGTTACCCGTGATCCCGTTGAGTACGGCGGTGGTGCTGCAGTTGTCTGTGTTGATGTTCCTCGTACCGCTGGTGATCACGTTTCTGGCCGATCCGAGGATGAAAGCGTTGCCGAAGAATCTGGTGTTGAGCGTGCTGGTCGGGGGAGTGTCGCTCGTGGCACAGTATCTCGCTGCACGTTACGTGGGGGCGGAGACTCCCGCTATCGTTGGGGCTATCGCTTCGATTATCGTGATTGTTGTTCTGGGTAAGTTGACGGGAAGGGGCGAGGAGAAGTCCGTGCCGATGACTTATTCGGGCGGGGAGGTTTTCCGGGCGTGGACGGTTTACGTGTTGATCATGGTGTTGATCTTGTTCACGAGTCCTTTGTTTCCGGCGGTGCGGGAGATGTTGGCAGGGGTATGCAATTCTTCGGTCAGTTTCACGATTAACGGGGAGGTGCGGAATTACACGATACAGTGGTTGACGCAGGGCGGGGTGCTGTTGTTTATCGGTTCTTTTATCGGGGGATTGATCCAAGGCGGTAAGGTGAAGGATTTGCTGGTGCTGCTGTGGCGGTCGGTCGTGCAGTTGCGGAAGACGATCGTGACGGTGATTTGCCTGGTGGGGTTCTCGTCGATCATGGAGACGTCGGGTATGATTAATCAACTGGCGATGGCCTTGTCTGCGGCCACGGGGGCCTTGTACCCGTTGTTCGCTCCGACAATCGGGGCGTTGGGTACGTTCCTGACGGGAAGTGATACCTCGGCGAATATCCTGTTCGGTAAGTTGCAGGCAGGAGTGGCCGGGCATATCGGGGTCGACCCGAACTGGCTTTCAGCGGCCAATACGGCAGGAGCCACGGGAGGTAAGATCATATCCCCGCAAAGTATAGCTATCGCTACCTCCGCTTGTGACGAGCAGGGCAAGGAGGGCAATATTTTGAAGGCGGCTTTGCCGTACGCTTTGGTTTACGTGATTATAACCGGGATAATCGTTTACCTTTTCGCTTGACGAAAAGGTAAACGATCACCCCGGTTGGTTGCAGGTTACAGGTTGGGCTTTCAGTCCTTCAGGTTACAAGTTGATTTGTTTCTTGAAAATTTGTAACTTGCAGCTTATAACCTGTAACTTGTAACTAATTTATTATAATATGAAAATAGGATTATTTATTCCCTGTTACATTAATGCGATCTATCCGAACGTGGGGGTGGCATCGTACAAGTTGTTGACCTCGTTGGGCTTGGATGTTGATTACCCGTTGGACCAGACGTGTTGCGGGCAGCCCATGGCGAACGGGGGGTTCGAGAAGGATTCGGGGAAGTTGGCCGAACGGATGGAGGCGTTGTTCGAGAAGTATGATTATGTGGTGGGGCCATCGGCGAGTTGCGTGGTTTTCGTGAAGGAACATTATCCGATGTTGTTGCACCGGGAGGAACATGCCTGTATCAGTGGCCGCATTTATGAGATTTGCGAGTTCCTGCATGATGTGATTAAGGTGGACAAGCTGGACGCCTCGTTCCCGCACAAGGTGAGTATTCATAACAGTTGTCATGGTGAGCGCTTGTTGCATCTTTCGTCTCCGAGCGAGTTGGTGGTTCCCCGTTACTCGAAGTTGCGGGATTTGCTGTCGCTGGTGAAGGACGTGGAGATTTTCGAGCCGAAGCGGGTGGACGAGTGTTGCGGTTTTGGCGGGATGTTCTCGGTCGAGGAGGAAGCCACGTCGGTATGCATGGGACAGGACAAGGTGCTGGATCACATTTCTACCGGGGCGGAGTATATCACCGGGGCCGACAGTTCGTGCCTGATGCACATGGAAGGGCTTATCCGGCGAGAGAAGTTACCGATAAAGACGATACATATAGTTGAGATATTAAATGCGAAATGAGTTGAAAGTCCATAAGGTCCATAAGGTCACGGGTGTTCTTCGGACAGTGTTTATCGGCAGCTCAAGCTGCCGTGAGCAAAGCGCCCTGCAGGGGTCCATGGACTTTATAGACCTAAAATAATATTATTATGAGTTCACACGCTAAAGCTGCCAAGAAGTTTATTGCTGACCGGGAGAGGACGGCATGGCACGATCAGGCTTTATTTTTCGTGCGGGAGAAACGGGATAAAATGGCTCACGATGTTCCCGAATGGGAGGCGTTGCGGGAAATGGCCAGTAAAACGAAGTTACACACGATTGCCAATTTACCATATTATCTGGAGATGTTTGAACGGAACGCCACGGCGAACGGGATTCACGTTCATTGGGCAAAGAATGCCGAGGAGCATAACCAGATTGTTTACGATATTATCAGCAAGCACGGAGGGAAGAATCTTGTGAAGAGCAAGTCGATGCTGGCGGAGGAATGTGGGTTGAGTCCTTATCTGGAAGCCCGGGGAATTGATGCGGTGGAGTCCGACTTGGGCGAGCGCATCATGCAGTTCATGGGGACACCGCCGAGTCATATCGTGTTGCCCGCCATTCACGTGAAACGGGAAGAGGTGGGGAAGGTGTTCGAGAAGGAACTGCACACGGAACCGGGAAACAGTGACCCGACTTACCTGACACATGCGGCCCGGGCCGCCTTGCGGGAGAAATTCCTGCACGCCGATATTGCCATGACGGGGGTTAATTTTGCCGTGGCTTCGTCGGGTGCTTTCGTGGTCTGCACGAACGAGGGAAATGCCGATATGGGAACTTCTTTTCCGAAAGTGCATATCGCTATCATGGGGTTAGAGAAGGTGGTGCCGGATTACGATGCTCTTGCGCTGTACGTGCGGTTGCTGGCTCGTTCGGCTACGGGACAGCCTTCGACGACTTACACGTCCCATTACAAGAAACCCGTGGAGGGGCAGGAGATGCATATCGTGATCGTGGATAATGGGCGGAGCGATATTCTTGCTTGCACGGAACACGTGAATATGTTGAAGTGTATCCGTTGCGGGTCGTGCATCAATACTTGTCCCGTGTATCGTCGGACGGGAGGGTATTCTTATTCTTATTTTATTCCCGGTCCAGTGGGGATTAACCTGGGAATGTTGAAGTCACCGGAGAAGTATTCGGGGAACGTGTCTGCATGTTCGCTGTGTTATTCCTGCTCGAATGTCTGCCCGGTGAAGATTGATTTGGCGGAACAGATTTACAAGTGGCGGCAGAATCTGGCCCCGTTGCATCTGGCCGATCCGATGAAGAAGATGATGGTGAAGGGGATGAAGTTTATCATGGATCATCCGGGGTTGTTCTATAACGCTATCGCCGCGGGACGGGTGGCCGAGCACATGCCTCGTTTCGTGCTATACAACAGCTTGGATGCCTGGGGGATCGGGAGGGAGCTTCCGGAGTTCGCAAAGGAGACGTTTAACGAAATGTGGAAGAAGGGGAAAGTGAAATGAAAAAAGGGTCCATAAAGTCCATAAGGTCTGTGGATCCCTGCGGGGCGCTTTGTTTACGGCAGTTTGAGCTGCCGAATCACTTAATCGGCAATCATAAATCAAGAAATTAATAGATAAGAATATGAGTAGTAAAGAGGATATATTGGCAAGATTGAAAAAGCATGCGATTGATCCGGTGGAACGACCGGGGATGGAGTTTACCCCGATAACGTATGCTGATCCGTTGGCTCAGTTTGAGAAGATATTGAAGGCCGTGGGTGCTAATTTTGTGTTGTTGGAGGAGGGGCAGGATGTGAACGAGGTGATTCGGAGCGTGTACCCGAATGCCAAGTCGATCGCTTCGAACCTGCCGGAGATCACGTGTGTCACGGTGAATCCCGACAATCTGGATGATCCCAGAGAGTTGAACGGTACGGACGTGGGAGTAATCCGGGGCGAGTTTGGGGTACTGGAAAATGGTATGGTGTGGATCAATCAACATACCCGCTACAAGGCGATCTTTTTTATTTCCGAGGCGTTGGTTATTTTGCTTGACCGGAATCGGCTGGTGAATAACATGCACGAGGCTTACAAACAGCCGGGTTTTGATGATTTCGGTTACGGCTGCTTTATTGCCGGCCCGTCGAAAACGGCCGATATCGAACAGGCGCTCGTGATTGGGGCACACGGGGCAAGAGCGGTTACAGTTATTCTAAGCTAAAAATTAAATTTAGTTTAAAGTGAAAAAGGGAGGGCCTTGCGAGGGACATTAACCTGTAACTTGCAACCTGTAACTTGTAACTTGCCGCAGGCAACCTTTATCCTTTTGTTGCTTCTTTCGAGAAGAACAGGTAGGCGATAAGGCACACGATGAGCGGGAATATGTAAATTAATCCCGGTGAAAGGAAGGCGATGTACCAAGGGGCACTCCATTCGTCATGAGAGGCGATTTCGAGGGCTTGATACCCGACATGGACGATTCCCACGCAGAGGAAAGCCATGGCGGCAATCCCGAAGATTTTCTTGTTTTTAATGGCTTTCGTTTTGTTCATGTTGATAAAGGTTACGGTTTGCAGGTTTCAAGTTACAGGTTAGCTGAACTTGTAACCTGTAACTTGTAATCTGTAACTATTTATTATAAAGGTGTTTGATTCCAACCCGGTGTCCGGCTACAGCGAAGTAGAGGATGAACAGGTAACAGGGCAATACCATCCAGTATGCTCCTTGGAATCCGAGAGACACGGTCAACGAACCGTATAGCATCGGAAGTAAGGCTCCCCCGGCAATAGCCATGATCAACAGGGCCGATCCGGTCTTCGTGTGACGTCCCAACCCGAAGATTGCTAATGGGAAGATGGCGGGCCACATTAACGAGTTTGCCAGACTTAACAAGGTCAGGCACCAGATAGAGGCATTTGCCGGAAGGATCGCAACACACACGCCGAGGATAATTCCCAACATGGCACAGCAGGCCAAGGCTTTTTCCTGACTGATGTATTTCGGAATAGCGATGATTCCGATGATGTAACCGACGATCATGGCGATCATTCCATAAGTCGGGAATACACGTGCCGTATCCATATCCATGTGTAATGATTTGGCGTAGCCGATGATCGTGTCGATGGCGATGACCTCAACACCCACGTACAGGAATAGGGTAACGATACCGATCCACAGGTGCGGAAAACTGAATATGCTTGATTTCCCTCCGTGCTGGGTGCTGCCTTCTTCTTCTTCCGGGTCCTCGATCTGCGGGAGCGGGGAGAAACGAACGAACAGGGCTAGTACGACAAGTGAAATCATGATCACGATATAGGGTACGATAGATTTAGAGGCCAGCATGTCAAGTTCGCTTGCTTTTTGCACGGCATCCATGGTTTGTAATTTGGCTTCCAGCACATCAATGTCTTTTAACATGATTGACCCGAGAATAAGGGGACTGATTGCTCCTGCCACCTTGTTACAGATTCCCATGATACTTACTCGCTGTGCGGCACTTTCCGGGGCTCCCAGTTCAATCACGTAAGGGTTGGAGGCTGTTTGTAACACGGATAATCCCGTACCCATGATGAACAGGCCGAGGAGGAATAATCCGTAAGTGCGGGTCATAGCCGCCGGGATGAACAGTAACGCTCCTATCGCCATCACGAGCAGACCGAGCATCATTCCGTTCTTGTAGCCTGTTTTGCGTAAAACCCAGGAAGAGGGAAGAGCCATCACGAAGTAGGCGATGTAGAAGGCGAAAGTTACGAGGTAGCCTTGCCATTCATGTTGCAACTCGCAAGCGATTTTCAGATAGGGGATCAAGGTGGCGTTTAACCACGTGACGAACCCGAAAATAAAGAAGAGGATTCCGATAATGATAATCCCCATGCTGTAAGAATTTTTCTTTTGTTCCATCATCTTTTCGTTAAAAATATACATAAACACGTAAACACTTCAAGAGATGACAAAGTTATTAATTTTTGATAATGATGGATGAAATTGGGTAAAATTATTCAAGAGAAAAGCTTCGGGAAAAGGAAAACCGGGATACAGGGGGTGTTCCTGTTGTCCCGGCCATCCAAACTAGAAATAACAATCTACGTGAAAACTTAAATAGAGATGTTCATAATTTTGCCAGTTCTGTTTCTAGCTCTCCGTTGCTATGTCCGGAGAAAATGATTTTTCCGTTAGGATCAATCAGTAAAAACGTGGGAATGGATGTTATGTTATATAAAGAGCCTACATTCTTCACGAGTTCTTTGGCTGCAAGGAATTGTGGCCAAGGTAGTTTTTCTTCTCCGAGGGCCTTTTGCCATTCTTTTTCGTCTTTGTCAACAGATAGGCTGATGAACCCGATCTTTTCCCCGTACAACCGGTACATTTCCCGCAAGTGGGGGAAGCTGGCACGGCAGGGGCCACACCAGGAGGCCCAGAAATCAATGACCGTGTATCCCTCTTTTTTGAGTTGGGCGAGAAGGGAGACCGTTTTACCCGCCGGGGTTGTCATTTCCCCGTTCTCCAAGGCTTTACCTTGCACGAACGCTTGGGCATCCCGGAGGTATTGCCGGAACTCTTTTAGCGTGGCACAAGTATCCTGATAGGAGGCGAATAATCCCGCCAACACGTCGAGGTAAGCCTGGTCGTAGGTGAAAGGTTCTTTTTTCAGTTGTTCGACGAGATAGAGGTTTACGGCTAGGTTTTGGTTTTGACGGATGAAGTTTTTGGTGCTCTCTTCCAACTTTGCCCGTTCCGAGGACAACGTTTTAAAGTCCTCGATATTTCCTTTTTCCCTGTAAGTGTTGTTAAGCGAGTGAATCCTGTATCTTGAAGGAATGGTTTGTTGTTGATAGCGATAGAAAATGTTTTGTGCGTCAGATCCCTGAAGCGTGTAATTTTTTTCCTTGCGTTCGTCATATTGCCAGAAGGATTTGGGCAGGCTGTCAATGTGGGACGTTTGGAAAGTCAGTTCACCGTTTTCAACGAAAAAGCCTATTTCCATGTATCTTCTTTGTTCCTGTTTTTTTGATTCGACACGGTCAAGGATATCTTGATCATTCATGCACAGGCGGCAGTAGACGGGTTGATCTGCCTTGCCCCGAAGTTCGAATTTACCGTTAATGATATATCCCTCGGCGATCTTTTTGTGGTATTTACCGTTGGAGGCTAATATGATTTCCGTGCTGTCCGTGGCTCCCGGGATTGTTCCCCGTAACACGAAATGGTCGGTCTGTTTTTGGTTGCAAGCGATGAGACCGAGCAATAAAAGTGAGCTTAAATGTTTCATTTTGATCATATTATTGGATATTGTTTTTACGTTTATCAAGAGATTTTTTTATGGTTTCAATGATATTTTCGGCAGAACTGTAATCATCTATTTTCAAGCATAGAGAGCTGTCCCGATTCAACAGGAGGAGGGTCGGTGTGTGTGTAATCCCGTAGTTCGCACGTAATTCTTTGCCCTCTTTCTTTCCGATGTTTACTTGTATACAGGCGAATCTCGTGTTCACGTAGTCTCCAAGGTTTTCGTCTGTCAGTATATTTCTACTTGTTTCTCTGCTGGCTTTGTTGCCGGAATAGCAGTAAACGAGGATTCTTTGCCCGTTTTCCTTGTTCTTTTCCAATAACTGTTCTAGAGTCTGTTCTTGAAAATGGATTCCCGAATAAGAGAGGGCTCTATATTTTTTATAGTCATACATCAGGTAACGGGGGATTTCGTTGTCCGGCGTTCCGGCAATCACTTTTTCACCGATATCGGCTAGCCGGGCGTAAGTTTTCTTGTCTCTGTCCCATTGAAAGGCGGAGAGGATCAACTCGTAGGTATCTAAATCCTTTACGGTTAAATTTTCGCTTTTATGCTCCATGTCCGAGATGACGAGTTTCGTGAGTTTCTCGCTCAAGTCAATAATATGTCGCGGAGTAGCATGATCCAGTTTCCATTGTATTGTTCGGAAGGCGAAAGCGTGGGTTTTCAGGGCGTTTAGATTCAATTCCGGTAGTTTGGTTTCGATCAATGCGGCGATTTCATCTGCCTGTTGGTTATATACCAGTTCTGCCAGTTTTAATAATTGATTTAATTCTTCTTGGTTCTTGACTCCAAGTTGGGGAACTTGTTGTTTTAAGGTCTCGATGGAGGCATCATCCGGTTTGTTGTATCCCATCACGTAATCGCCTAAAAGCTTCCAATACTTGTTTATCAGGTAGCTGTCCACCTTTTCTTGACCGGAGTTTTTCCGAATGTTCTCCAGGTGTTCCAGCATGAAGTTCGACACGGGTGAGCCGATCACGCAACTCTCGTCCTCGTAGATGCTCCAGAATTCAGGTTGTACTTTTTCTTCATCTGTAAGTTGAGCGAGTAATTCCCCGTACACTTTTCGAGCTCCCTCGTCATCGTCCGCTTCCGAGAGAGCATTTTTGTACGCCATTAATTGTTGTTTACTCATTTTGCCTGTCTTGTATAATTCGTGTTGGTACACTAGACTGGTCTCCGGGTTCATTCCTTTCTCCACCCGTTGAATGAATTTTTCCAAATCGCTACCTCCGACTAACTTGTGCTGAATGGTTCCGTCAGGACGAACGATCAAGAAGGAGGGATAAGCGTGCACGTCGAATTTCTTGGCGAGTGCGATGCCTTCGCCTTTTTCCATGTCGTATTTCACGCACACGAAGCGAGGATTGAAGTAGTCTCCTGCTGCTTTTTGCGGGAATACTTTGTTGGTCATCTCTTTGCATGGCCCACACCATGAGGTGTAACAGTCGATAAACACTAGTTTGTTCTCTGTCTTGGCTTGAGCAAGAGCTTCCTCGTAACCCAATTCCCGGAAGTTCACGCCTTCTTGCGCGAACAACGGGAGTTGGAAAAACAAACAAATAATAATCAATAATCTCATATCTTTATTGTATTAATTTTCTTTTGGGAGTAATGTCTCTAGTTCTATGCGCAGGGCTTCTGCGTCATATTTGGATAGACATACAAGTGAGGATAAACCTTCCCATTTTCCTCGTTCAGCATAAAAATGGAAAATGGAAAAGTGATTTTTATCCGGACTTTAATTATTGGACGTCTCTAACGCAACGAACACGCATCATCGGGACGGTTAGAGGGTCTATACTGGTGCGGAAAACTGTTGATAGATTACAGTCTAATTTCCGGTAGTAGACTTTACCGTTTGAATCTTGGGTTGACGACCAGTAAAATCCTTTCTCGTAAACGAATTGTACTGCCAGTCTTGCCATGAATGGTGTCAGAGATGCGTTCCCGGCAATTAGCAGATTCAATCCGGATCCTTCTTTACCTTGACACATGAGGTCCGCCACGCCATCCCCCCTCCAGCCTTCGCTGGCGGACTCGTCGATAGACATACCGAGAGCCCGTTCGAGTTCCTGCCAGTCCTCGTCGGAAGGAAGTCGCCAACCGTCTTTTAAGGCTGCACACACTTCGCATGCCCGATCCCATTCATATAAATTACCGAATTTTTTGTAATCCAAGCGTTCTTCTTCTGTTCCTTCCTCTGTTTCGGATATGTCGGTGCTATAAATTTCCCATTTATCAAGATCATACTCGATTGCATAGTAAGGCGTACCTGCTTTCAAGTTAGAAGTCATCCATTGTTGGTTACCAATGCGCACCCAACCGTATTCTTCTTGGGTGT
>ENA-UEPH01000440-UEPH01000440.1-human-gut-metagenome-genome-assembly--contig:-NODE-440-length-49312-cov-5.970164_pt1 | contig 49312 bp, 44 predicted proteins | sample MGYA00242891_ERZ507898 | MGnify/ENA primary metagenome ERZ507898 (study PRJEB26167, sample SAMN06115411) | human gut metagenome | host: Homo sapiens | place: China:Guizhou | collected 2014-10-15...
TCACCACGGGCTGCCAGTAAATCGTGGAACGTTCGTCATAGCGATTATCCAAACGCACGGAATCTATCTCATATTTCGGCACGTAAAACTCGCTCGGTACTTGGTATCCCATAATCTTAAAAGGCAACATATTAGGACGTCCTACTTCTTTCGGGGTCCACCCCGGTTGTGCCGAAATAATCAATACCCCGTTTTTACCCCGGTCCCCGAAAAAGATTTGTCCCTGCATTTGATCCAGTAAAGAAATATTTAACAGGGAACCCGTCGGGATCAAACGAATCTGATCCATCGGCTCTTCAAAATCATTGACCAGAACATACAATTTTCGCCCGAATTGCTTGAAACAATCTTCCCCCTCGTCATCTTTCTCGAATGTCACACCCGGCAATTGTTGTATGATCATCTCTATCGGCATCATGGCGTACTCGCTAATCCGGGCTGAATCCAATTGATGATTAGCCATGTTATCATAGAAAGAATAACTCTTCTTTTGCTTTCTGCGGGAAACGATGACCTCATCCAGCACGTAAACCTTCTCTCCGTTCTCATAATAATAATCCTGCCCGAATTTCTTGTAAAAATCATCCTCTTTCTTCTTCGCTTCCAGCGTATTCGGCAACGAATAATGCATCGGCAGAAACTCATCCTGATCCACCTTCACGGTTACCCCCCGACGTCCCTTTGCACTCAACGCTTGCACCAGAAAAGTCGTACTATCATGAAAGGCCAGACCATCAATCAGGAAATTCCCAGACTCATCAGTCTCCACCATCCGGCAAAGGCCGTAATTAGACAACAACACAATATTCGCTCCTTTTGACTTTTTCCCCCAGAAATTATTCACTTTCCCGGAAATCACCTGCCCGATCTCTAAAGGATATTTCAAATCCGAGAACTCTCCTTTCGCCAGCTTGGAAATATCAAAACGGGTCCACCCGTGAGTCATCATCACCAAATCCAAGTTGTTCGCTACCTCAGCCGTTGTATCGCTAAAATAATAAGCCGGATTATCAATATACCCTTTCAAATCGGAGGTAAGCAACAAATTCGACAATATATTATCTTCCAAGGAATCCTGTACCACTTTTTGATCATCCGTCACGGATATCGAAAACGAACCGTCAAACAAACCTTTATACGGTTCCTCAAAATCAATCTCCATTTCGACCAATTCCCTGGCAATATAAGTCGGTTTATTAGTCGTGATCTTCAACTCCGGACGATGATTACGTTTCACAAAAAACAATCGCTGACTGTACACCTTCCCCTCCCCGTCAACCAGCACGATATGCGAAATTCCTTCCGGAATGATTCCCAGGCTGATCGTTCCTTTCGTCAATCCGTTCACACGAGTAGAACCAATAAATATTCCCCGACAATGCACCACGGCATATAATTCTTCCGGCAACGTGGCTCGCTCTCCTTTAATTACTCGATAATGTAATACCGAATCCTGCCCCGTAACCGTAATACCCCATCCCGTTTCAGACGCTGTGGGCAAGTCGAACCGTTTTTCCACACCCTCTTCTGTTCGCATAATAGCATAAAACGTCTTTCCCGGGTTCACGGGCAAACGGAATTTTCCCATCCCGTCGTGTTCCGTCTTGACCGTAGCAATAACTATCGAATCCTGATACACGTCACCCGTGGCATGTACCGCTCTCCCATCCGCCCCGATTGCCTTGAACGCCACCTGTTGCCAGTTATTCGACAACAAAGCTCCCCCTTCCGGGAAAAACTGCACGTCAAAATCCTTTAACTGGGAAGGGATATGAATATATCGTTTAAAAGGAAAAGGTTGTCCATCCCGGAACTCGATCTCGATAGTTTTCATCGTGGTATCGATCTTCACGTCAAATTTCCCCTCTTTGTCTGTCCGGGCCCCTTTCACGGAATATTGATCTTTTTTCACCCCGGCAATATAAGTGAGTGTAGTCCGGTCATAAGGTTCTCCCTGCCCGTCCAGCAACTGAATCGTGGCCGTGTAATTATTCTCCCGATTCTTCGTGTAAGTCACATTTGTCCAAACCCTTGAATCTTTCGGGTTAATCACCCGAATTTTCTTCTTGAAAAAATAATCTTCCCCGATATTCTGCATGTAATAAGTAAAAGCCCGCAGACAATAATCGCCTTGTTGCAAATCCTTCGGGATATCTATTTGCCCGTAAAAACAGGAATCCCGGTGTACCACCTTTACCCGCTGTATCAAAGAATCTCGCCGATCAACCAGATCGACATACACGTAATGGCTGTAAACCATGGGAAATATAGCCGCCGCATGTACCTGATAAGCCCTGAACCATAGCTTATCTCCAACCGTGTACACGCTTTTATCCGTGTGTAAATACAACTTTTCCTGCTGTAACTCCTGCACTTGAGCCGTCAGGTTTCCAATCAGTTTTTTTTCAAAGGGAGACAATTCCTTAAAAGCGTATACCAGTAAAATGACTCCTAGAAAAATGACAATTTTTTTCATACGGCAAACGGATTAGATTACTTATTTCTTTTAAACAGACTTCTCAACACATCAGCCAAATCATCCAGACTATCATGTGAATCCGCATGAGGTATGCTTTTCAACGCTCCCAGTTCTTGATCTCCGATACCGATCTGCATCGGATAGATCAGGATACAACTATTTTTACAAAAATATTTATTCAAATAAGAAGGAATCTGAACCATATTTCTTAAATACGAAGGATAATTCTTCCGGCTCATCACAATCATCAAAGCGTCATTCTCCTTCACATCCCTGGAAATTATCAGGAAATCATCCCAATTATTAAATTCGTTAAACTCCACCTCGATATGATGTTTCGCCTGTATCTCCTGCAAAACTTTCAGCACCGAAGCATCAGCATAAAACACGATTTTACTACTTGAATTCTTGGCAATATTCCAAATACGGATCACCCAATAAGGGAAACCAATCTCTCTTTCCGCCCGAGAAGGCACCACGACAACATAACGTTTTACCGTCGATAAAGGTTGTGCCGGACGATAAACCAAAGTCGTTGTGGCACATTTCGACAACACCCGATCGGTCAGGTTCCCCAGGAAAGTGTCGGAAATGACCCCTTCCTTACGTAAGCCAAGTACAATATCGGTAACCTTGTGTTCTTTCGTCGCATTCTTAATCCCGCTCACAATATCATCGTCATAACGTAAAGAAGTTTCCAATTGATTATCCGTGGCGGCGGCAGCCTTCGTTGCCTTTTCAAGTAACATATGAGCTTTCTTTTCTGCTGTACTATCTCCGGCATCAGCCTGTATAACATTCAAGGCAGTCATCACCGACTTTGCCTTCTTGGATTTTATAGTAACCGCCAAACTAACCAATTCCTCCACGTTCTCGATATTACTCAATGGTATCAAAATTCGATCCTCTACCTCCTCGCTATCCACGCTTTCATCCTCTGCGAACTCGGCCAACGCTACTTCCTGCGCCCCTTTCTGCGTGGCAAAAGAAGCGATGATACAAGTCACCAGAATCATCACGATCGTACCGTTCAACACACTTTCATTCAGCAAACGGATAGGTTCCCCCTCCGGGGTTGTCCCCAAGATCACGTTATATCCCACCAAAACGGCCGCCAATGTCGCGGCAGCCTGCGCATTACTCAACCCGAAAATCAAGGTCCTTTCGGAAGAGGTAAAACGGAAATTCTTCTGAACCAACCAAGCCGGAATAAATTTAGAAACCGTTGCCACAACTGTCATAACAACAGCCACCCAGATCGTCGTCAAATCATTCAAGAACACCTGAAAGTTAACCAACATCCCGACCCCGATCAAAAAAAAGGGAATAAACAACGCGTTCCCGACAAATTCGATCCGGTTCATCAATGCAGAAGTATTCGGTATTAACCGGTTTAAAGCCAACCCTGCCAAGAAAGCCCCGATAATTGCTTCCAGTCCGGCTGTTTCCGCCAAGAAAGAAGCAAAGAAAACAAGTCCGAGAACAAATATAAATTGGCCGACACGATCGTCATATCGTTTGAAATACCAACGTCCGACAAACGGGAATCCCCAAATAACAATAAAGGCAAATAGAATCGTAGAAACACTCAATTTTATCCAAAACCCCTGAGTCAACTCCCCGGTAGACATACCCACGATTACCGCCAATACCAGTAACGCCAACAGACAGGTTACAACCGTCCCCCCGATAGCAACGTTTACCGCCCTGTTTTTCGTGATCCCATATTTACTCACGATCGGGTAAGTCACCAGCGTGTGGGAAGCAAACATACTTGCCAACAATATAGAAGTCGGATAGGAAAAACCCAGTAAATAAACCCCGGCAAAAGTTCCCACGATCATCGGTATAAAAAAAGTATAAAGCCCGAAAATCAAACTCCGTTTGCTATTCTTTTTGAAATCGGCCATATCTATTTCCAACCCGGCCACGAACATGATATACAACAACCCCACCGTTCCGAACAACACGATACTGCTATCCCGATCCATGACATGCAAACCGTAAGGTCCTACCAAAGCACCCGCGATGATTAACCCCACGATATCAGGAATCTTGAAACGATGCAATACAAGTGGGGCAAACAGAATAATAAAAAGGATTACAGAAAAAATTAACACCGGATTCGTTAATGGTAATGTAACACTCAATATATTCTGATATATCATAGAAAATATATTTTACTGGTTTTTTAATTCTTCGCTTTACAAATTTATCCTTTTTTAATGAATAGAGAAGCAAAAAAGGATAAATTTGTCCGCAAAATCATCAAAATATAAAAAACGAAACAAACCATGAGAAACCTAGTTAGCCTATTCCTGCTGATTCTATCCCTCCACTCATGTCAATCCTCACCGGAAAACAAACAACCGGTCGATTGGGTTGACCCGCAAATCGGCTCGGTGCATTGCCGTTGGTTCTTTTACACGCCTGCCGCCCTCCCCATGGGTATGGCAAAATTGGCCCCGACCACGAACGCTTACGGAAGTTACGGGAGTTGGTTACCCTGCGGGTATGACGACCGCCACAACTCCATTGAAGGATTTGCCCATTTTCATGAATTCCAAATTGGAGGAGTCATTACCATGCCCACGACCGGAAAATTGAAAACCTTACCGGGTTCTCTGGAAGACCCCGACATGGGTTATCGTTCCCGCATTGATAAAACCACGGAATATGCCACTCTTGGTTATTACTCGGTAAACCTCTCGGATTATAATATAAAAGCTGAAATCACGGCAACTACCCGAACCGGATTTCACCGTTACACCTTTCCTGAATCATCTGAATCAAGGATACTTTTCGACATCGGGCACAAACAGGGTGAAAGCGCAACAGTTACCGGTGCGGAAGTCACCTATCACCCGGAAAACAACGAAGTTACCGGTTGGGTAGAGAATTACCCGATTTACGCCACATTCTGCCAACCGGAAGGCAAGGTGAAAATCTATTTCGCCGCCAAGCTGGACAAGAAACCGGAAACAACCGGCACATTCATCGACGAAGATGTACAAGAAAACACAAATACCGTGGAAGGCCCCGGATGCGGATTATTCCTGACATTCAACACAAAAGATCAAGAACAAATCCAAATGCAGGTCGGTCTATCTTACACGAGTATCGAAAACGCCCGTAATAACCGGGAAGTGGAAGCCAAAGGAAAAAACTTTGATGACGTGAAACTAGCCGCCCGTCAGACTTGGAACGAAATGCTCGGTCGGATTCAAGTGGAAGGAGGAACCGATGCCGACAAGACCAAATTTTATACCGGACTCTATCATGCTCTATTAGGTAGAGGCATTGCCAACGACGTGAACGGACAATTCATTCAACACGATAAAACCATCGGCCAGATTCCCCTAGATGAAAATGAAACTCTCCTCTACGCCCATCATAACACGGACGGGATGTGGGGAGGTTTTTGGAATTTGACTCAAATCTGGTCACTAGCCTATCCCGAAATCTATTCCAGCTACGTGCAATCGAATCTCGACTTCTTTAAAAATTCCGGTTGGCTACATGACGGGGAAGCCGCAGGGGTTTACACGAATGGGGTTCAAACCAACTTTCAGGGACTCGTGATATGCGCCGCATTCCAAGCCGGAATCCGAGATTTCGATCTTGAAACCGCCTGGAAGGCCGTTCGCAAAAACGAACTGGAATACATGGGAAGAGACATGGGAAACGGGAAATACGACAATGAATTCTTCATCAAACAAGGTTATATCCCTTTAAAAGACTACCTGTATCCCAATGGCTGGATCTGCAATTTTGGAGCATCCCACACGCTAGAGTATGCATTCAGTTGCTACGCGGCGGCTCAAATGGCAAAAGCTCTGGGAAAAACAGCCGAACATGACACTCTCATGCAATATTCTCTCGCTTACAAAAACCTGTTTGATCCGGAAACAAAATACATGCGTCCCCGTGAAGCCGATGGCTCGTTCTTGAAAGATTTCGACCCGATGAAAGGCTGGAAAGGCTTTCAGGAAAGTAATGCGGCTCAATACACCTGGTATGTTCCCCACGATGTCAAGGGATTAATCAATCTTATGGGAAAAGACCTCTTCAATGAAAGACTGGAATACACCTTTGTTGAATCACGCAAGACGTTATTCGGGGGAGGCAAAGAGATCGACAGTTTCTCCGGCGTGGAAAAATTATATAATCAAGGAAATCAACCCTGTTTGCATGATGCTTGGCTTTTCAACTATTCCGGGAAACCGTGGCTTACCCAATTATACACCCGTCTGATCTGTGATGAGTTTTACGGAACGACTCCCGAACATGGATACGGATTCGGGCAAGACGAGGATCAGGGACAACTGGGATCGTGGTACGTGATGGCTGCCATGGGGTTATTTGACGTACAAGGAGGTACGAACATCACCCCTTCTTACCAGATCGGTAGCCCGAAATTCAATAAAATCACGATCAAACTAGACCCGAAATACTACTCCGGCAAAGAATTCGTGATCGAAACCACCAATAACGCCCCGGATCACTATTACATCCAATCAGCTACTCTTAATGGCAAACCCTTGGAGGATTGTTGGTTCTATCGCCAGGAAATCATGAACGGCGGTCACTTGAAATTACAAATGGATTCTATTCCAAATACAAAATGGGGCATTGCATCCATGCCCCATTCCAAATGACAAAAAAGGCGCTCTTCAACCGAGCGCCTTTTCAATATTATTTTACTTCCCAAACGTCACCGCTGTTCAGTAAATCTTCAACACAATGAATGGATGATTTAGCTTTTACAGTCTCGATCTGTCCTTCCAACGCATCGTTGTAGGTAACACCTTCCACATCACGGATAACACCCAAAGCTACCGGATATTCAGGAGCTTTCATGTGTACCAGCATCCAGTGCATAGAGGGATTCACACTATGAGCATCATGAACCATGATGTCATCAAGCGTGATACCATCTTTACCGATCTCAACGACCTTTAATTTCCCGGCTTTCATATCGAACATAATACCTTTATCCTTGTTCTTTCCGAAAACCATCGGTTCGCCATGCTTCAAAATTAACTGACGTTCCTCTTTCATCTCTTTATCGGTAATAGCCGAATGAGCCCCATCCGCAAAAATCACACAATTCTGAAGGATTTCTACAACAGCAGTACCCTTATGACGTACACCAGCCTCGATAACTTCTGCCGTCAAATTGATATTCATATCCAAAGAGCGGGCGAAAAATTTTCCCTGCGCACCGATTACCAACTCACCCGGATTAAACGGGGTCTCGATTGTTCCGTAAGGAGAAGTTTTAGTCTTCGTACCCAATTTCGTGGTCGGAGAATACTGACCTTTCGTCAACCCGTAAATCTCGTTATTGAACACCAGCGTGGTAATATCAATATTACGACGGATTGCATGAATAAAATGATTACCCCCGATTGCCAATGCATCACCGTCACCGGAAACCTGAAGAATATTCAATTTTGGGTTAGCACTCTTTGCTCCGGATGCGATAGCGGCAGCACGTCCATGAATCGTGTGGAATCCATACGTGTTCATGTAATAGGGGAAACGGGAAGAACACCCGATTCCGGAAATAACTGCCCACGATTCTTTCGGGTACCCCAATTCAGCCATGGCTTTCTGCACGGAGTTAATGATACCATGGTCACCGCAACCCGGACACCAACGAATCTCTTGGTTGCTCTTAAAATCTTTCGGTGTATATTGTTCTGCCATGATTATTTTCCTAATAATTCGGTTATTTTTTCTTTCAGCTCAACTACCGTGAAAGGTAATCCTGCTACTTTGTTATACTGATAATAAGTGTAATGCGGGAATTTAGCTCTTAAATATTGAGCAAACTGTCCCAGGTTCAACTCGCAAACGATGATCTTTTTGAATTTACCAAGCACCTCGTCCGTGTTCTTCGGAAGCGGGTTGATGAAATTGAAATGAGCCAAACTTACATCCTGTCCCTCTTCTCTCAATTCACGAACAACCGAGTACAAGTGACCATAAGTACCACCCCAACCAACAACAAGCACGTCACCACCATTCTGGTTTCCGAAAATTTCTTGTTGAGGCAGACAATCCGCAATCTTAGCCACCTTAGCATCACGCAAATCCGTCATGATTTGATGATTTTCAGGAACATAACTAATTTCACCTGTTACATTCACTTTTTCCAGACCACCGATACGATGTTCCAATCCTTTCGTTCCCGGCAAGGCCCACATTCTAGCCAATGTCTCCGGATCACGCGCATAAGGTTTGTAGTCATCGCCTTCTTTAGCTATTCTCGGGGTGATCACGGGAAGATCCTTCATGGAAGGAATTTTCCAAGGCTGAGCACCGTTACCCAGATAACCGTCAGTCAACAAAACGACCGGGGTCATATGTTCCACGGCAATCTTAGCAGCCCAGAAAGCATAATCAAAACAGTTACCCGGGGTACTTGCAGCCACCACAGGCATCGGGCTTTCACCATTACGTCCGTAAAGAGCTTGCAACAAGTCGGATTGTTCTGTTTTCGTGGGAAGACCGGTAGAAGGACCGCCACGTTGAACGTCAACAATAACCAAAGGCAATTCAGCCATAACCGCCAAACCGGCAGCCTCACTCTTCAATGCCAAACCGGGACCTGAAGTCGTGGTGATAGCCAGATTTCCAACGTAACTTGCACCGATTGAAGTACAAATTCCGGCAATCTCATCCTCTGCCTGATAAGTCTTAACTCCTAAATCGCGTCTCAACGCCAACTCCTGCAAAATATCCGTTGCCGGAGTGATAGGATAAGAACCGCAGAACAAAGGTAAATTCGCCTTCTCTGCTGCAGCCAGGAATCCCCATGCCGTAGCCTTATTACCGGTAATTGTCCGGTAACGTCCTTTCTCGATCTGGGCCGGGGCCACGTTGAAGTGTACGGCCAAAGCGTGAACGTTAGCAGCATAGTTGAACCCGCTTTCCAATACTTTCACGTTAGCATGAGCGATCTCGGGTTTCTTGCCGAATTTCTGGTTAATAAAATCTCTCGTGTGATCTACCGTACGATCGAACATCCAGTATATCATACCAAGAGCAAACATATTCTTACATTTAACGATAGACTTCTGATCCAGACCACTGTCTTTCAAAGCCTCTTCCGTCAAAGTCGTGATCTTTACGGGGACCACGTTATAATCTTGCAAGATAACATCTTCCAGCGGGTTTGATTTATACCCGGCCTTCTCGATATTCTTGTCATTAAATGCATCCAAATTCACGATAATCGTCGCACCCTTTTTTGCCCAACGCAAGTTGGCCTTCAAAGCGGCAGGATTCATCGCCACCAGCACATCTGCAAAATCTCCCGGAGTCTTCACGGGATCATTCCCGATATGTACCTGGAAACCGGAAACACCACCTACCGTACCTTGCGGGGCGCGTATTTCAGCCGGATAATCCGGAAACGTTGATACACCGTTTCCAAATAAGGCCGCAGCATCCGAGAACTGCGAGCCGGTCAATTGCATCCCGTCTCCCGAATCTCCGGAGAAACGAATTACAATATTCTTTTTTTCGATAACTTTTGTCTTTTCACTCATGACTTAGTTACTTGTTCTTTAATATTAGATTATAAATAATATACTATGATATCACACTAATTTTATGTTGTAAAACATGCGTAAAGGTAGCCAATAGAAATATCTAAACAAGTTTGTATCAGTATTTTTTTCTTCTTCGATATCGCCCTGACATTCAAGGTTGAGCATGTCGAAAAACATGTTTTTCAGCATAAATTAAATAAAACAATTCTAAATAACGAACATTTTTCCGCCATTTTTTAGTTACTTTCTTGTTACGATTGAAAATTTCAGGAACAAAATCCCTTTCAATATGGAACAAATTCATGCTTTAAATTGTATAGATAATAAGTTTTGTATAATTTTATCAAGTAAACACGTACATAGCCACAAAGTAATTTTTTAAACATACCGTCATGAAAAACTATCTGATTTTACTCTGCCTGATTTTGGGAACAATAAGTTGCGGAAAGAAATCATCCATTTCCGATTTTATCAATCGCCCGGACGATTCACAAAACCCGTACACGATCAGTTCTACCCACGTGGGGCCGATTGCAAGAGGCACGAACATCCGCCAACTTTACGCCATGTATCCCCCGAAACAGATTAAACTTATAAAAAACAAAGGCGGGTTCTTCAATCAGGAGTTCGACGACTACAACATCTATGATCGCAACGGGAACCTGTTGTTTACCGCCACTCCCGAAGTCGCCGGGGATACTAGTTCCTTCATTAACCGGATCATCATCCGGGATACATCCTTCAAAACTTCCGAGGGTATCGGTTTGAATTCCACGCTTGGACAACTCCGGAATGCCTACCACAATATAAACTTCCTTCCTTCCTCTGGAGAGATTGTAGTTTCAGTTCCGAAAGTCAGCACCAATTTTTTGATCAACAAGACTAATCTCGATGATTCCTGGTGGGACAACAACACGAATCAAGTCATCGAAAAAAATATCCCGGATAGCACACATATAGACGGGGTTGTCGTTTTTTGGAACACGAAAGAAGCACAACACACACCAGCTATTTTCACCGCCGTATTTTGGAATGAAATGTTGACAAAACTCGTTACCTGGTGTGTGATCGAACTTCCCTCCATCGCGATCTTGATCATTTTATTCGTGTCTCTACTGCGAGCCTTACGATTTACCACCCAAAAAATGAAAAAAATAGCCATCAATAAAGCCCATCGAGCCGAAAATATAGACGACAACGAGGCTGAAAAACGAATCAATACACTAACGGGAATTATACACGGAATCGGAAGAATTTTCCTGTGGGTAATTTTCCTTCTGATCTTGCTCGGAAAATTCAATATCAACATCGCCCCCATCCTAGCCAGTGCCGGGATCGTCGGGTTAGCCGTCGGCTTCGGGGCACAGGAACTTGTGCGGGATTTCATTTCCGGGTTCTTTATTCTACTGGAAGATCAACTACGCACCGGAGACTGGGCCGTAATCAATGGAACGGAAGGATTGGTTGAAAAAATCGAGCTACGAACCGTCACCCTCCGCGATAGTTCCGGAACCGTACATATTTTCCAGAACGGGAAAATAAACACACTTTCCAACATGACCAAAGAGTGGTCCGCCATTGTCCTCCAAATCGGTATTGGCTACAAAGAAGACACGGATAACGCTATCATGCTCATGCAACAAGTAGGTGACGAAATGTTCAACGACCCGGTTTACAGAGAAATGATGTTAGAACCGATATCCATCAGCGGGGTAAATGACTTCGCCGATAGTGCCGTTGTTATCCGTCTTGTTCTCAAAACAAAACCCATGCAACAATGGGCTGTCGGAAGAGAATACCGTAGACGCCTGAAAAAAGTATTTGACGCGAAAAACGTGGAATTCCCCTTCCCCTATCGTACCCTCACCTGGGGAGACAGTTCCAATCCCATCAAACTAAAAATAGAAACATCAGACTCGGATTCGAAATAACTTTTATCCTTTAGTCATTAACTTTTAACTTCATCGTATGGCTCGTTTTCTAAAAGATCGAACAAAATCACAAGGTGCCCCTCCCGGTTCTCTCATCTTTATCGGGAAGCAAAAAATGACAAAGAACTCTATTCATGTCATTCAATACACGAGCGAAGGAATCAAGGAATCCTTCCCCGAAACACTAACAGACATCATGAATGCCGTATCCAATGATCACATGACCTGGATCAACATATCGGGCTTACAGAACACGACTCTAATCGCGGAAATGGGAAAAGCTTTCGATGTATCACCCTTATTCTTGGAAGACATTTTGAATACCGATCAGCGTCCCCGGTTCAGCGAGGAATCCGACCACCTATACATCATCGCCAAATCATTCTATCTGGGACCCGAAGACAACATCGTACACATGGAACAACTATCTTTCATCGTAGGTTCACACTATCTGGTCTCGATTCAGGAAACAGATGCGGATTATTTCAAAGCGGTAAAAAAACGCCTCTACGACGGAAAAACCCGCATCCGGTCTTTCGGAACGGATTATCTCTGTTACGCACTACTCGACACACTTGTTGATAGTTATATCATTAACCTGGAAATTCTCGGAGCCGCTATCGAAGAAAGAGGTAAAACCATCCTGGATGCCGACCCGAAAGCCATGGAAGACCTTTATCATTACAAAACGGAACTGTCCTATATTCGGAAAAACGTCCGCCCTTTTAAAGAAGTTACTACCCGCTTTACCAACTGTGATTCTCCTTTAATTAACCAGAACACGTATACTTACCTGCACGATTTGGATGACCTTGTCGTCCAAGCTCAAGAAGCCATCGAGATATACTACTCCATGATATCCGACCAAATGAACCTTTACCAAACGAATATCAGTAACCGGGTAAACGATGTCATGAAAATATTAACCATCTTTTCCGCACTCTTCATTCCACTCACCTTTATCGCCGGAATCTACGGGATGAACTTCGAGTACATGCCCGAATTACAAAACCATTACAGCTACTTTATCCTATGGGGAATCATGATCGTCATCACCATCATCATGTTACTCTACTTCAAAAGAAAAAAATGGCTTTAATAACTTTAGATTTTAAATTTACGATTTTAAATTCCAGCCACACAAGGCCACGCTATCCGATTATTTGAATGCGTTAACTTTGTGCGGCTGGAATCTAAAATCGTAAATTTAAAATCTAAAATTACCTCAGGCTTGTCCCTGCTGTTCCAAATCCAACGGAAACACCGGACCGAGAGATTCCGGTAAATTGATTTTCCCGAAATCCTGCTCATACCTCCGGATATTATCCTGCAAAGCCAACATCAAACGTTTGGCGTGTTCCGGGGTCAAGATAATACGACTTTTCACCTCAGCCTTAGGCAAGCCGGGCATCATACGGATAAAATCAACAATAAACTCGGATGTTGAATGAGAAATTATAGCCAGATTTGCATAAGTACCTTGTGCAACTTCATGGTTCAATTCGATGTCGAACGGATGATTTTTTTCTTCCATAACAATCTTAGGTTAATAGTATATAACAATAGAGGCGCCTTTCAGCGCCTCTACCTATCATTTGTCTTTTTCCATCCTCTCAAGGTCTGCCTTAGAACCTACAATCATACTTCTAAATTCTTTCATACCTGTACCCACTGGTATCAAGTGACCGCAAATCACGTTTTCTTTCAATCCTTCCAACGGATCGACTTTACCGTAAATTGCTGCTTCATTCAATACTTTCGTAGTCTCCTGGAATGATGCGGCAGAAATGAAACTAGCCGTTTGCAAAGCTGCGCGGGTAATACCCTGCAATACCTGTGCGGAAGTTGCGGGCACGGCATCTCTGGCTTCCACTACTTTCAAGTCCCGACGTTTCAACTGAGAGTTAATATCTCTCAACATACGTACAGAGATAATCTGTCCCGGTTTCACCCGATCCGAATCCCCGGCTTCAAGAACAACTTTCTTTCCGTAGATCGCATCGTTTTCCTCCATGAACTCACTCTTGTCAACCACTTGGTTTTCCAAGAATCTCGTGTCTCCGGCATCTTGGATCAATACCTTACGCATCATCTGGTGTACGATAATCTCGAAATGCTTATCGTTAATTTTCACACCCTGCATACGATACACATCCTGTACCTCGTTCACGATATACTCTTGTACCTTAATCGGTCCTTCGATATTCAAAATATCAGTCGGGGTAATTGCACCATCAGACAACGGGGTCCCGGCACGTACATAATCGTTCTCCTGAACCAAAATCTGTTTTGACAAAGAAACCAAATATTTCTTCACCTCGCCAGCTTTCGAAGTCACGATGATTTCACGGTTACCACGTTTGATCTTACCATAAGTAACCTCTCCGTCAATTTCCGATACAACCGCGGGATTCGACGGGTTACGAGCCTCGAACAACTCGGTAACACGAGGAAGACCTCCCGTGATATCGCCTGCCTTACCGACAGCCCTCGGAATCTTGGCTATTGTACTACCGGCTACAACCTCGGCCCCCTCTTTCACGACGATGTGAGCACCCACGGGCAAGTTATAACTCTTCACCGTGTTACCGTCTGCATCATTTATACACAGAGCGGGAGCTTTCATCTTATCACGGAACTCGATGATAATCATTTCTCTAAATCCGGTTGTTTCATCGGACTCTTCCTTGTAGGTTTCACCATCAATCAAGTTCTCCAATCCGATCGTACCCGAAAATTCAGTAATGATCAACGCGTTGAACGGGTCCCATTCGCAAAGTAATTCACCCTTGCTGATCTCCTGACCATCCTTCACGAACAATTTAGCTCCGTAAGGAATAGCGTGAGAAATCAATATAATATTCGTGTTCTTATCCAATATACGCAACTCCGTCAAACGACCTACAACCACGTCACAGGTAGTTCCGTTATCTTGCGTGTACTCCACAGAACGCAATTCCTCATATTCAACGTAACCATCATACTTGGCCTTCAAAGAGTTCTCGCTGGAAATATTTCCTGCGGTACCTCCCACGTGGAAGGTTCTCAATGTCAACTGAGTACCCGGCTCACCGATTGACTGGGCGGCGATAACTCCAACGGCCTCACCTTTCTCAACCATACGGCTGGTAGCCAAGTTACGTCCGTAACATTTAGCACATACCCCCTTCTTCGCCTCGCAAGTCAATACAGAACGAACCTCAACACGTTCGATCGGGGATTTCTCGATAATATCGGCAATCTCCTCCGTGAACTCCTCTCCGGAAGCCACGATCAATTCACCTGTATTCGGGTGATAAATATCATGTACAGAAACACGTCCTAAAATTCTCTCCGACAAAGAAGACACAATCTCCTCGTTATTCTTGATAGCTGAAATGGTGATACCTCTCAACGTACCGCAATCCTCCTCGGTAATCGTGATATCGTTCGCCACGTCAACCAGACGACGAGTCAAATATCCGGCATCGGCAGTCTTCAAAGCCGTATCGGCCAAACCTTTACGAGCACCGTGGGTTGAAATAAAGTACTCCAACACGGAAAGTCCCTCTTTAAAGTTAGCCAAAATCGGGTTCTCGATAATTTGAGCCCCGGTAGCTCCTGATTTCTGCGGTTTTGCCATCAATCCACGCATACCTCCCAACTGACGAATCTGCTCGCGAGATCCACGGGCTCCGGAATCCAACATCATGTAGATAGAATTGAAACCTTGATCATCCGCGGCCAACTGCTTCATCAAAGTTGAAGTCAGGTTAGCGTTCACGTGTGTCCAAATATCAATAATCTGGTTATATCTCTCGTTGTTGGTAATGAATCCCATGTTATAGTTCGCCATCACCTCCTCAACCTGATCATATCCTTCCTGCAACAACTCTTGTTTGTTCTCCGGAACAATAACGTCTCCCAAGTTGAAAGACAAACCACCCTCAAATGCCTTACGATAACCCAAATCCTTGATATCATCTAGGAACTTGGCCGTCACATCCACACCGCAACGTTTAAACACGTCACCGATGATATCACGCAAAGCCTTTTTCGTGATCAACGTATTAATATAAGGATAATTCTTCGGGGTAGATTGGTTCAGGATCACACGACCGACCGTAGTCTTGATCATGTGTCTGATCGGTTGGCCATCCTTATCCACGTCATCAATCTTCACTTCAATTTCAGCGTGCAAGTCTACTGCTCTCTCGTTGAAGGCAATAATAACCTCTTCGGGAGAATAGAACTTCAAACCTTCACCCTTTACACCCTTTCTCGGTTTCGTGATATAATACAAACCGAGTACCATATCCTGAGAAGGCACCGTGATAGGCGCACCGTTCGCGGGATTCAGAATATTGTGAGAACACAACATCAAAATCTGAGCTTCCAACACGGCCTCATTACCTAACGGCAAGTGTACGGCCATCTGGTCACCATCGAAGTCGGCGTTGAATCCGGTACAAGCCAGCGGGTGCAGACGGATAGCCTTACCCTCGATCAATTTCGGTTGGAATGCTTGAATACCCAAACGGTGCAGGGTCGGGGCACGGTTTAACAATACCGGGTGACCTTTCAACACGTTTTCAAGAATATCCCAAACGATCGGATCACGACGATCCACGATCTTCTTGGCACTCTTTACCGTTTTCACGATACCGCGCTCGATCAACTTACGGATAATAAACGGCATATACAATTCAGCCGCCATATCTTTCGGAAGACCGCACTCGTGCATCTTCAAGTCTGGACCGACAACGATTACCGAACGGGCTGAGTAGTCAACACGCTTACCCAACAAGTTCTGACGGAAACGTCCCTGTTTACCTTTCAAACTGTCGGAAAGAGACTTCAACGGTCTGTTATTCTCAATCTTAACAGCGTTGGATTTACGAGAATTATCGAACAATGAATCCACGGCTTCCTGCAACATACGTTTTTCATTACGCAAGATCACATCCGGAGCCTTGATCTCGATCAATCTCTTCAAACGATTGTTACGGATAATTACCCGTCTGTACAAATCGTTCAAATCCGAAGTCGCGAAACGACCTCCATCCAACGGAACCAACGGACGCAATTCGGGAGGTATTACAGACAACACCTTCACGATCATCCATTCCGGTTTATTTATCTCTTTGCTCTCACGGAAAGCCTCCACCACCTGAAGACGCTTCAAAGCCTCGTTCTTTCTCTGTTGAGAAGTCTCCGTGTTTGCTTTATTTCTCAAATCATAGGAAAGATCATCCAAATCCAAACGCTCCAACAGCATGGAAATAGCTTCCGCACCCATTCTAGCGATGAACTTATTTGGATCATCATCATCCAAATATTGATTATCCGTCGGAAGCTTATCCAGAATATCCAGATACTCCTCCTCCGTCAAAAAATCCATTGTTTTGATACCCGACTCTCCCATGATTCCGGGGTTCACCACCACGTATCTCTCATAGTAGATAACAGTATCCAGTTTCTTGGAAGGCAAACCTAACAAGTAACCAATCTTATTGGGTAACGACTTGAAATACCAGATATGAGCCACCGGAACCACCAACTGGATATGTCCCATGCGTTCACGTCTAACCTTCTTTTCGGTAACCTCTACACCACAACGGTCACAAACGATACCCTTGTAACGGATACGCTTATATTTACCGCAATGACATTCATAATCCTTCACCGGACCGAAAATACGCTCGCAAAACAAACCGTCACGTTCGGGTTTGTAAGTACGATAGTTGATCGTCTCCGGTTTTAATACAGCACCACTAGACCGTTCCAGAATCTCTTCCGGAGAAGCCAATCCGATGGCGATTTTAGTAAAATTTTTTACTTTATTGTCTTTTCTGAAGGCCATATTTATGATTTTAGATTTCAGATTTTAGATTTACGATTACATAGAATCATAAATCTAAAATCATAAATCAACAATTATATTAAATTTACGCTCAATCCTAATCCACGAAGCTCATGCAACAACACGTTGAACGATTCCGGGATACCCGGTGTCGGGAGAGGCTCGCCTTTCACGATATGCTCGTAAGTCTTGGTTCTACCCATCACGTCATCCGACTTCACGGTCAGTATCTCCTGCAAGATATGCGAAGCTCCGAAAGCCTCAAGTGCCCAAACCTCCATCTCTCCGAAACGCTGACCTCCGAACTGAGCCTTACCTCCAAGAGGTTGCTGCGTGATCAACGAGTAAGGTCCGATAGAACGAGCATGCATCTTGTCATCAACCATGTGTCCCAGTTTCAGCATGTAAATCACACCCACGGTTGCCGGCTGGTCGAAACGTTCTCCCGTTCCTCCATCATACAAATACGTGGTTCCGAATCTAGGTACACCCGCTTCATCCGTGTACTTGTTGATATCTTCCAAAGTAGCACCGTCAAAGATCGGGGTCGCAAACTTCAATCCCAGATTCTTTCCGGCCCAACCCAACACGGTCTCGAACACCTGTCCCAAGTTCATACGAGAAGGCACACCCAGCGGGTTCAGACAGATATCAACCGGAGTCCCGTCAGACAAGAACGGCATATCTTCCACCCTTACCACGCGGGATACGATACCCTTGTTACCGTGACGTCCTGCCATCTTATCTCCGATTTGCAATTTACGCTTCTTAGCCACGTAAACCTTAGCCATCTTGATAATACCGGAAGGAAGCTCGTCACCGACAGTAGCGTTATATTTCTTACGTTTAATCTGTCCCTCGATCTCCTTGTACTTGATGATATAGTTGTGCAACAAGTCGCGAATCATATCATTCTTCTGCTTGTCGGTCGTCCACTTGTTCGGGTTGATCTGCAAGAAGTCCATATTCTGCAACATCTTGTAAGAGAACTTCACGCCCTTCGGAACGATATCCTCATTCAAGTAATTCTTCACGCCTTGCGAAGTCTTACCGTTTACCAACTCGAACAATTTATCAATCAACAACGAGGTCAAATCACCGACTTTACGTTGGAACTGTTCATCCAACTCGGCCAACAAGTTCTTACCCGCGGCTTTCGTCTTACGATCACTCACCGTACGTTGGAACAACTTCTTGTCGATAATAACCCCCTTCAACGACGGGGAAGCCTTCAAAGAAGCATCCTTCACGTCTCCAGCCTTGTCACCGAAAATAGCTCTCAACAACTTTTCCTCCGGACTTGGATCAGACTCGCCTTTCGGGGTAATCTTACCGATCAGGATATCTCCCGGTTGAACCCGGGCCCCGATACGGATAATACCGTTCTCGTCCAAATCTTTGGTTGCTTCCTCACTCACGTTCGGAATATCAGCCGTCAACTCTTCCAATCCGCGTTTTGTTTCGCGAACCTCCAAAGAATACTCGTCCACGTGAACTGATGTGAAGACATCATTCCGCACAATATTCTCAGAAATCACGATAGCATCCTCGTAGTTGTATCCCTTCCACGGCATGAACGCCACTTTCAGGTTTCGTCCGAGAGCTAACTCCCCTTTCTCTGAAGAATACCCTTCCGTCAGAATCTGCCCTTCTTCCACGCGTTGACCTTTCTTCACGATCGGTCTCAGTGAAATCGTCGTACTCTGGTTAGTACGTTGATATTTCGGTAAATAATATTCTTTTGTATCGGATTCAAAGCTTACAAAAGCCTCTTCCTCCGTACGGTCATACTTAATTACAATCTTACGTCCGTCCACAAAAGAGATCACACCGGGTCCTTCCGCAACAACTTGCGTTCTGGAATCCTTGATCAAATTTGCTTCCAAACCGGTACCCACGATCGGAGACTGCGGAGAAATAATAGGAACTGCCTGACGCATCATGTTCGATCCCATCAATGCACGGTTCGCGTCATCATGCTCCAAGAACGGAATCAAAGAAGCCGCAATAGAAGCAATCTGGTTCGGGGCAACATCGATTAAATCAACATCCTCTCCGGCTGCTAACGGGAAATCCGCATCTTTTCTGGCTTTTACCCACTTGTTAGTGAATTTACCATTCTCATCCATCGGCGAATTTGCCTGTGCAATAACTAATTCCTCCTCTTCCTCGGCTGAATAATAGCGAATTCCTTCCTCCGACAAATCCACAACACCATTATTCACCTTCCGGTACGGGGTTTCAATAAATCCAAGGTCATTAATCTTAGCGTACACGCAGAGAGAAGAAATCAAACCGATATTCGGTCCCTCAGGCGTCTCGATCGGACACAAACGACCATAGTGAGTATAGTGTACGTCACGCACCTCGAATCCGGCACGATCTCTCGAAAGACCACCGGGTCCCAAAGCTGACATACGTCTCTTATGAGTTATCTCGGCCAACGGATTCGTCTGATCCATGAACTGAGACAACGCATTTGTTCCGAAGAACGAGTTAATCACCGAAGACAAAATCTTCGAGTTAATCAAGTCAACCGGGGTGAACACCTCGTTGTCTCGCACGTTCATTCGTTCACGAATCGTACGGGCCATACGAGCCAATCCTACACCGAATTGATTATATAATTGTTCGCCAACAGTACGTACGCGACGATTGCTCAAGTGGTCAATATCGTCCACGTCAGTCTTGGCATTCAACAAACGGATCAAATACTTGATGATCTCGATAATATCCTCTTTCGTCAGGATACGGATATCCGGATCAGTTGCAAGTCCCAATTTCTTGTTTAACTTGTAACGTCCCACGTCACCCAGATCGTAACGTTTATCCGAGAAGAACAACTTGTCGATCACATCACGGGCCGTAGCCTCGTCAGGCGGCTCCGAACTACGCAACTGCCTGTAGATGTGCAACACGGCCTCTTTCTCAGAGTTACAGGGGTCTTTCTGTAACGTGTTATATATAATGGCATAATCTGCCAGATTTTGCATCTCTTTGTGAAGAAGGATCGTCTTTGCACCTGACTCGACAATCGCATCAATATGCTCAGGCTCCAGTACCGTTTCACGATCAACGATAATCTCGTTACGCTCGATAGAAACTACTTCACCGGTATCTTCATCAACGAAATCTTCAATCCAAGATTTCAAAACACGAGCAGCCAAACGCCTGCCAACGACTTTCTTCAACCCCGTACGGGAAACATTCACTTCATCCGCGAGACCGAAAATCTCAAGAATATCCTTATCCGTTTCGAAACCGATAGCCCGTAAAAGAGTTGTTACCGGTAATTTTTTCTTCCGGTCGATATACGCGTACATCACGTTATTGATGTCCGTGGCGAATTCGATCCAAGAACCCTTAAACGGAATAATTCTAGCGGAATAAAGCTTCGTACCATTCGCATGAATACTCTGCCCGAAGAAAACACCGGGAGACCTGTGTAACTGAGAAACTACCACTCGCTCTGCCCCATTGATCACGAAAGTACCTTTCGGGGTCATGTAAGGAACATTCCCTAAATATACATCCTCGATAACGGTATCAAAATCTTCATGTTCCGGATCTGTACAGTACAACTTCAATTTCGCCTTCAAGGGTGCGCCGAAAGTCAATCCCTGACCCAGACACTCCTCGATCGTATAGCGAGGCGGATCTATAAAATAGTCCAAAAATTCTAAAACAAAGTTGTTCCGAGTATCAGTAATAGGAAAATTCTCCTTGAAAACCGTGTAAAGGCCTTCATTCTTTCTGTTCTCAGGCGTGGTACCTAATTGAAAAAAGTCTTTGAAAGACTTTAATTGCACCTCAAGAAAATCAGGGTATTCCAGCTGATTTTTTATCGACGCAAAGCTTATTCTATTGTTTGAATTATATGAAGACATCTATTATTTTTTTTGAACCTAAACAATCATAACAACAAAATGGTTTAGAGTCCACATGAGACTCTAAACCTGAAAACCGACCGGTTTTATACTTTATTTAAGTTCAACTTCAGCTCCTGCTTCTTCTAATTGAGCTTTCAGTGTGTTAGCTTCTTCTTTAGAAACTTTTTCTTTCAATGGAGCCGGAGCCTTGTCAACTACTTCTTTAGCCTCTTTCAAACCAAGACCGGTCAATTCTTTTACTAACTTAACAACAGCTAATTTAGCAGCACCAGCTGATTTAAGAATTACATCGAATTCTGTTTGCTCTGCTTCAGCGGCAGCAGCACCACCAGCTGCAGGAGCAGCAACAGCTACAGCAGCTGCTGCAGGTTCGATTCCGTACTCTTCTTTTAAAATATCAGCTAATTCTTTTACGTCTTTTACGGTAAGGTTTACTAGCTCTTCTGCAAGTTTTTTCAAATCTGCCATTTCTATACTATTTAAAATTGTTTGTTAACTAAACTATAAAATTATTCTTTTTCAGAAAGTGTTTTAACAACACCAGCGATTGTATTTTGTCCGGATTGCAATGCGGAAATAACATTCTGCATCGGTGCTTGCAACATCGCGATGATGTCTGCAATCAACTCTTCCTTAGACTTGATACTAATCAACGATTCAAGCTGATCCTCGCCAACATAACTACATTCCTCAACGAAAGCAGCCTTGAATACCGGCTTATCTTTCTTCTTACGAAATTCTTTGATCAGTTTCGCGGGACCGTTTCCGGTATCACACAACATGATCGCGCTATCGCCTTTCAACGCGGAGAAAATCTCCTCGTAATTGTTGTTAGCGTTTTCCAAAGCCTTTCTCAGCAAAGTATTTTTCACCTGCACCAGTTTGATGTTGGCATCAAAACAAGCCCGACGCAAAGCCTGTGTGTCGACAGCGTCAAGACCGGAAATGTCACTAACATACAAGTGCTTGTAAGAATTCACTTGCTCCGTCAAGGTTTCTATTACGACTTTTTTATCTTCTTTTTTCATACTACTGAAGTCCTTTTTAGATTACTACATTAATCAAGTAAAGTCTTTTGGTCTACTTGAATACCGGGACTCATCGTACTTGACAGATACACGCTCTTGATATAAGTACCCTTCGCGGCTGCCGGTTTCAATTTATTGATCACGTTCAAGAATTCTATCGCGTTCTCCATAATCTTGTTCGGCTCGAATGTAACTTTACCAATAGAAGCGTGAATAATACCGAATTTGTCAACTTTAAAGTCGATCTTACCCGCCTTAACCTCGGTAACAGCTTTCCCGATTTCCGGGGTTACAGTACCGCTTTTCGGGTTAGGCATCAATCCACGAGGACCCAAAATTCTACCAAGAGCACCGACTTTACCCATTACAGAAGGCATCGTGATGATAATATCGATATCGGTCCAACCGCCTTTCAATTTCTCGATATATTCATCCAAACCCACGTAATCCGCACCGGCTGCTTTAGCTTCTTCCACCTTGTCAGGCGTACACAAAACCAAAACTCTTACTTGTTTACCGGTACCGTGAGGTAAAGTACACACGCCGCGCACCATTTGATTGGCTTTACGCGGGTCTACACCCAGTCGAACGTCCATGTCAACTGACGCATCAAACTTCGTGAAAGTCACTTCCTTCACAAGCTGTGCGGCCTCGTCGATAGAATATACTTTTCCACCTTCGATCTTCGCTAAAGCTAACTTCTTATTTTTTGTCAGTTTACTCATTACGTTTGAAGTGTTACAAGTTCATTAAAAAGGTCTGTCACCGGTTACGGTTATACCCATACTTCTGGCAGTACCAGCTACCATACTCATTGCTTTCTCGATTTCAAAAGCGTTCAAATCTTTCATCTTGTCCGTAGCAATTCCCTTCACTTGTTCCCAAGTGATAGAAGCCACCTTCTTACGATTGGGCTCTGCGGAACCGGATTTGATTTTAGCGACTTCCAAAAGTTGAATAGCAACAGGAGGTTGTTTTGTAATAAAATCAAACGATTTATCACCATACACCTGTATAATTACCGGGATGATCTTTCCTGCCTGCTCCTGAGTTCTAGCGTTAAATTGCTTACAGAAGTCCATGATATTGACTCCCTTAGAACCTAGCGCCGGTCCTACTGGAGGAGACGGGTTTGCAGCTCCGGCTTTAATTTGCAGCTTGATAATAGCTTCAACTTGTTTTGCCATGATTGTTTTTAATCAAATAATTGTTATTCTTTTTCTACCTGCATGAAACTTAATTCGAGTGGCGTTTTCCGTCCGAAAATCTTGACAATTACTTTCAAGCGTTTCTTGTCGGTATTCACCTCCTCTATCACACCGGTAAAACCATTAAACGGTCCGTCAGTCACTTTAACCGACTCGCCCACGAAATAAGGGATACTTATTTCTTCTGGTTGTTCCGCAAGTTCATCCACCGTACCCAGAATTCGGTTTACCTCTGCTTGACGCATCGGTACAGGGTCTCCTCCTTTGGTCTCTCCCAGGAAGCCTATCACATTCGTGATGTCACGAAGTATGTGGGGGATTTCTCCAACGAGCGCGGCCTCGATCAATACGTAACCCGGATAAAGATTTCGCTCACTGCTATACTTTTTCCCGTTGCGCACTTGATACACCTTCTCGGCAGGTACCAAAACCTGTGAAACGTAATCCTGAAGCCCTAAACTGGCGATTTCGTTTTCGATGTACTCCTTTACTTTCTTCTCTTTACCTCCAATGGTTCGAAGTACATACCATCTTTTTTTCATTTCAGCCATGTCAGACCCCCAAGATTTTTAGTAAAACAAATTATATATACCGGTCACAATGTGTCTGAACGAAAAGTCCATCGCGAAAATGCAAAGAGCTATGATAACGGAAGCGATCATCACAATCGTTGCACTACTCTGGAGCTCAGACCATGTAGGCCAAGTTACTTTATTAACCAGCTCGTTATAAACATCTGATATATAAGTCTTAATTTTCATTTGTTCTATTTTTAAGTTGCACGGGAGGAGAGGTTCGAACTCCCGACCCTCGGTTTTGGAGACCGATGCTCTACCAACTGAGCCACTCCCGTATGTGGGCCGACCGAGGCCGGCCCTATTTTATTCTATTCCTTGAATCATTCAAGAATTTCGGTAATCTGACCAGCACCTACGGTTCTACCACCCTCACGGATAGCGAAACGCAAACCTACTGAACAAGCAACCGGAGTGATCAACTCAACAGAGATCGTCAAGTTATCACCAGGCATTACCATCTCGCGTCCTTCCGGAAGAGTGATTTCACCGGTAACGTCCAAAGTACGGATATAGAACTGAGGTCTGTATCTGTTGTGGAACGGAGTGTGACGACCACCTTCTTCTTTTTTCAAGATATAAACCTCAGCTTTGAATTTAGCATGCGGTTTAACAGAACCCGGTTTTGCCAATACCATACCACGTTTGATCTCGTCTTTATCGATACCACGAAGCAACAAACCAACGTTATCACCAGCTTGACCTTCGTCAAGAATCTTACGGAACATTTCAACTCCGGTACATACGGTTTTCTTACCGTCAGCACCCAAACCGATAATTTCCAACTCATCACCCGTGTGAACGATACCAGTTTCGATACGACCGGTAGCAACAGTTCCACGACCAGTGATAGAGAACACGTCCTCAACAGGCATCAAGAACGCTTTGTCTACTGCACGTTGCGGCAACTCGATCCAGTTGTCAACAGCGTCCATCAACTCCATTACTTTCTCTTCCCATTTTGCTTCTCCGTTCAATGCACCAAGAGCAGAACCCAAGATCACCGGAGTATTGTCACCGTCATATTGATAGAAAGACAACAATTCGCGAACTTCCATCTCAACCAATTCCAACATTTCTGGGTCATCCACCATATCCACCTTGTTCAAGAACACAACGATTCTCGGAACGTTTACCTGACGAGCTAAAAGGATGTGCTCACGGGTCTGAGGCATCGGACCATCGGTAGCGGCACAAACCAAGATAGCACCGTCCATCTGAGCAGCACCAGTTACCATGTTCTTTACATAGTCGGCGTGTCCCGGACAGTCAACGTGTGCATAGTGACGATTTGCAGTCTGATATTCTACGTGAGAAGTATTAATGGTGATACCTCTTTCTTTTTCTTCAGGAGCGTTATCAATAGAATCGAATGAACGCAATTCAGAAAGACCTTTTTTCGCTAATACCGTAGTGATAGCAGCCGTCAAAGTAGTTTTACCGTGGTCAACGTGACCGATAGTACCAATATTTACGTGTGGTTTGGACCTGTCAAAATGTTCTTTAGCCATAACTCTAAAACAATTTTTATTATTAAACAATTTATCTCAATAACTCAATTCCATGCAAGTAACTCGCTGTTTTCCTGAATCTTAATCAAGCAAGTGCGAGAAAACCCATTTAATTTGGCTTGCAAATGTACAAATTAAAAATCATATCTCACAATAAATGAGATCATTTTTCTTAATTTTCTCTTTTTTCTTTTACTTTAACGAGTTGTCTCTTCAATACATCGTACAATTCGTCAACCGTCTCTTCAAAGGTTTTCGCGTTCTTTTTAGCGAACACGTCCTGCCCTTTGACATCAACATGCACCTCGGTCAGTTTATTTTCAAGGTGGTCATCCTTTTCCAACTTCAAAGTAACATCCACCCCCATAATACCGTCATGGTACTTTTCCAATTTCGAAAATTTCTTGTTGATGAAATCCTCCAGCACTGGATTCACTGAAAAACCTACAGGATTAATTCTAATTTCCATATCGTTTCCTCCTATAATTTATGCTCGCGGGTGAGCTTGTTTAAAAATCTTCAACATCTTTTCCACCGAATTGTGAGTATACACCTGAGTGGCAGCCAAACTAGAATGTCCGAGCAACTCCTTGATCCCCTGGATTGGCGCCCCGTTATCCAACAGGTGCGTGGCAAAAGAATGCCTCAACACGTGCGGGCTGCGCTTTGACAAAGAAGTATGCTCCCCCAGCTCTTTCGTCACCAAGCGGTAGACAAAATTCGCGTAGATCGGATCTCCTTTATCCGTCACGAAAAACATACCATGTTCTTGTTCAACGATACGCTTTCTGGTTTCCAGATAACACTCCACGTCCTGCATCAACTCGCTCACGATCGGAATCTCCCGCTCTTTTCCTCCCTTACCGTGAACACGAATACAACGCCGTGAAAGATCAACATCTTCAACTTTCAATCCAACAATTTCAGAACGTCTCATTCCAGTATCGTAAGCCATCAACAAAATCAGGAAGTTTCTCAAACCGGAGAAACCCTCTCCCTTTTCCGCGTCGTTCAACGTGTTTTCCATATCCTCTTCTCTCACGAAAACCGGTAATCGCTTCGGTAGCTTCGGCCCGCTGATACCTTCAGCGGGATTCTCCTTTACCACCTTTTCTTTTACCAGAAAACGGAAAAACGCCTTCACGCTACTCAACTTACGTTTGCCAGAGGCAGCACTCAACTTATCCCCTGCAGCACTCAAGTCCCCCCTCATCTCCGCGACGATCCATGCTCTCACAAGCTTGGTCGTTATCCGGGAAAAATTCTCATCACTTTTTTTTAATCCACAGAATTCGTAGAACTGGTACAAATCAGTTTTATAAGCAGTTATCGTGTGAACGGAATAACGTTTCACGTCGCTCAAATACTTCAAAAACCTCTCTATCTGCATCATTCCTACTATTTTAAAGACGTAAGCAAGTTACGCCTTTTGTTTGGAAAAACAAAGAAAGTGATCGATTATTCTTCTGCTTGTTGTAAAGATTGACGATAAATAGCCTTCATCCGAGCAACTCTGTTGCGAATAGACGGCTTCGTGAAAGCCTGACGATCTCTCAGCTCTTTAATAACGCCGGTTTTTTCGAATTTTCTCTTGAATTTCTTCAATGCTCTCTCAATATTTTCGCCTTCTTTTAATGGTACAATTATCATGATTTTTAATTTTAAAAAATGAATACTTTATTATAATACAAAAACTTTGCAACACATCAACATGCTGCTAACGAACTAAATATATGTACATTCTTTACTATCTCAAAAATAATTGACCACCCCCTTTCAAGCGGATTGAAGTTTATATTTAACAATTCGAAAAACTGGCTGCAAAGATAAATCAATTAATCGAGATATGAAAATAATATCTCATTTTAAACACTCAAAGCCACTCACTATTAAGATCCATCGGCAAAAATCACGTCTTTATTGATAAATATGCCGAATTCTTAATGACACTGGCTTTCATATACACCCCGGCCCCCCGGACAACAAGCGATCCGAACAAAGCTTATATTTAAATGTATCACCATGGAAGAGTTTGAGGCCAACCCGGGATGACAACCATTTTTAAATGAATTGAGGCCGAAAGATTCGCCCTCAATTCATTTAAAACTTCAATTTAATAAAACCTTTTCACGGGTTCAACAAATCCTTGCAAAAATAATTAAGTATCCCGTTGATCATATCCAAATAATTCTTCGCCTTCATGTTTTCCGGGTTGATCCGCATCACTTCATTCAGATGATTCAAGGCTTGTGTCGTGTTCCCCATGGCATAATAAACAGCTCCCAACTCCAACAACACCAATTCACGTTCACCCTCGTTCTTTTCCAACATCTGTTGAAGCATCGCGATAGCGTCTTCTCTCCTGCCCTGTTTTGCCAATTGTTTTGCTTCTTCTATTCCCATATTCAAATCTCTTTATTATCCGATTGGAGATGCAAGCATCTCCAATATTTTCTCTTCAGACATACCCGAAGCCTTTAACATTCGGGTTATATTTTTCACCTGTTCTTCCCGTTGTCGCAATTCTCTAGCTTTTTGTTCAATCTCCTGAGATTTTCTCTCGATCTCCTGCTCTTTCTGCATTATCAACGTGTCACGAGCCTCGATTTCCGACAGGATTTCATCCTCGACCTCCATAGCACGACGGACATCAGGAGCCACCCCAGCCTTCAGCAAACGAGTCACGATAAGTTGCTCCTCCCCGACAAAAATATCCTCGTTTATCTCTAACAAGTGCGCATTTTCATCCATCTGGTAATCTTGATCAAAAACGTTAAGCAATCGTTCCAGTCGGGTCCGCGTCCGTCCCTTCAAGCAAGGGATCTGCACGATAATACTATCATGCGTCAGGCTCTCAATAAAAGGATCTTTTTGTTCAATCACCCGATCGTCATAATCGAGATAACGCCTACGGACATAAATCACAGGTTCCTGTAAGTCCCCTAACAAATGCCCAAGAATGTAAATCGAAATGATCGGCAAACCGAAACGAGGGTCATCTTCGCACATACTTGTCTTGCTCAAGTACTGAGTTCCCAAGTATTGCCGGAAACGCAAGGTTTCTGTTGCCAACCACGTTTTCTGCAACTCAATCAAAACCATGTGTTCGTCACCGTCCGGTTCCTTGATCTTTGCAGAGAAATCCATGCGAAACGACGAGATTCGGTTCTGCATCACCGAGGTATACTCATGTTGCCGCATCTGTAACGTCACGATTTCTTTCTTCAACAAGGCAGAAAGAAGCATTTTCGCTACACGCTCATCCTCCATCAAGAATTTGAAAACGACATCATATATCGGGTTCGCAATTAAAGTCATTATTTTCCTTTTTGATTTCAAACAAATGTACAACATTTGCATGACATTTCAAAACACTCCTTATCAATTTCAACCCACCTATCATCACCAGACACATGACATTCAAGCAACGAACTCGCCCATAAACACCTTTTATTTACAACGGTTTCCGCAAACACACGGAATTCGAAGCGTCCTTTCCGGTAGCTGTCGTGGCAAAAACATAAACAACAAGCCCGGCAACCTGGGCTTCTTCCGGGAAATTGACCTTCACGTTAAAAGTCTCACCCCGCACTCCCAGCTCCACGACACGGCAGCGGTGGTTGAGCGGGTAAAAAAGCACGCCAAATATTTTGTCGTCCAGCAAACGACCAATCGTGTTCAGCGGGAATTTCTGATGCTCAAAAGCAACCGCACGGTTTTCCTCATCGACTTCGATCGTAAGAATCGGAGTTACCAACGCCCCGGCCGCTACCCGCAACTTATCGTAATCAATGACTCCCCGGAACTCTCGGACCGCTTTTTTACGCCGACGGATCAGCTTATCCGGATTAATTCGTTCCACCGTGACCGCACCCGGCACGTTCACACTGGAGAAGCCATTAGCACCCTTGGGATAGCCGTTATCTCCCGGAAATCCCAAACGAATGGCCGGTCTCAGCCATCTCCCTTCCCGCACCACGGTCCCGAAAGCTACAGACTGTTGTTTTTGGGATTCCTGGGCAGGCTTTCGGCTCACCTCCGCCCCCTTGCAATAATTCTTCCCGTTAGCCCCCACGTAAGCAATCACATTCCCGAATTTTCCTCTAATTTTCCCGATAGGATTCATGAGTTCTGCCATATCCTCGTTTTTTTATTGTTTCTCTCGACAAACATACTGAAAGTAATTGACAAAAACAATCCTTTATAGCCTGTTTTCAGAAATAAATACATCATTAATTCTTGATGAATTTCGGACAAATTGTTTCATGAACCCTATACGAACCCTATATGAACCCTTTATAAACCCTATTATAATAAGATTCATAAAGAGTAATTATTGGATATTTAAAAGATTTTTAGTACTATTGTACCGGAATTAATCAGTTATAAACCACCTAATCAGGCATAAAATGGATAATATCTCACCACTTCTTGCAGCTTTACTGGCTAAAGGACCCGTTCGGGCTGACGGGTTTACTTATTACATGTACGGGAACACGTTACGGAAATGCAAATCCAAACGAGGCCCCAAGAAAACAAAAGCAGAAGGCGAAAAAAAGGGAGTGGAACGTTTCACTATCGCCCGGAAGATGTGGAAAGTTTATCGTTTGGCCATAGGCGACCTGCCTATCTGGCGGGTCATGGCGAGAGAAACGAACATGAGCAAGAGTGATTCGCTGTTTCACGCCACGAACGGGGGATGCCTCCGTCCGGGAGTCGGGGTGTGGGCCTTCCCGACCTTCCGTTTTTCGGTAGGGACGCTCGATGCCCCGCTGATCACGGGAATAGAGAGAGACGGGTGGCAAGTCACGATTCACTGGAAAAACGACGAGGATCGCTCGGAAGCATATCTGGCAGAACGGGTATTCATCGGCTACTTTTACGACTCGTTGCCGGATTCGCCTCAATTAATCAAAGACATTCCCGCACGCAGAGGCGACAGCAGCGTGACCGTGAACATTCCTATCGCCGGACAACCGGACGGAACTCCTCTACACGTGTATCTGTTCTTCGGCGACGAGCAGCTGAATCATTTTTCACCGAGCGGATATGCGAGCGTGTGAGATATTGGTTTCAAAAACCGATTCATTCCCCACGACATCCGTCACCTTCAACACCAACCGGTTTTTCCCGTTCACGAAAACCGGTTCGTTCACATCTCCTTCCAACAGGCGATTCTTAGCGTCATACGTGAACAGGCACCATTTCCCGTTCACCTCCACCCGGTAAGAAGCGATCCCCGACAGATCGTCAACAATCCGGAACCGGATTTGCCGCCCGGCCCGTCCGGCATAAATAATAACCGGGGCCGTCGTGTCCTGACGAACCGTATATTCCCCCAACACCCGTGGAGAAGCCTCTAGCCCGTCAGCAGTCCGCTTCGTCTTCAACGCGGAAAAACGGCCATTCTTTTCCAACAGGCAGATCACGGATTTATCAGAGAACTCCCCGTTCACCGTCAAGCGGGCATTTTTAAGCAAGGGATACATCTGTTTTCCGGTGGAAAATACCGTTATTTTCTCCGTGCTATCTTTTAGCCGCGAACAGACCTTCGGCTGGCAAACCACCGGATAAGACAAGGCATCCGCTTCCAGATAGAGGGCATAAATCCCTTTTTGCAAATGATTTTCCCGGTCATTCTTCAACAACTGTTCGCCCGCTTTTAATACCAGCTCCGGGGAAGCCGCCTTGCCTAATAATTGAAACTTGATTCTTGAACGATTTCCGTTAATATCCCGCAAATCCACTGCGACATCCACCATGCTATCTTTCTCGACAAGAACAAAACCTTTATCCCGGTTATTCACGGATAGCAAACGATCTTGATAATTCCCGCAAGTAGTGTAAACAAGCCGTCCCTCCCGGTACTGGTGGAAATCTTTTAGCTCATTCACCAGATAAGTCTGGTCAAAGGAAAGTTCGTTCATGGTCATGTGGAAAACCTCTTTGTCATCGACGGACACTTTTAAATCGTATACCCCGAGTTTATTCCACGAATCTTTCATGTAATCGTCGGACTGTACCCCGATCCCAACCCGACCCGCCGGAATTCCGATTTTTCCTCCCTGAAACACCCGGTTTCCGATATTCTTCACTTCTACCCGACGAGGAACGTTCCTCACGCCTTCCCTGGAAAACGAATAAACATACACGCCCCGCACACTAGGTCCCGTTTCGTCCTTCACGGAAAGAAAACGCAGGGGATTCAAAGCATGTTCACTTTTCGTGTCCCGTACCTCGAAATGTAAATGCGGTCCACCGGAAGAACCGGTATTCCCGCTATAAGCAATAGTGTCACCCGCACGAAAACGAATTCCCCGGGCGAGCATGTTCTCATCTATCTCAAAAGACTCCTTATTATATTGTATCTCCCGTACAACCGCGGCCACCTTGGGCACAAAACGATTCAAATGACCATACACCGTGGTAATTCCCCCTTCATGCTCGAGGTACAGGGCGTTCCCGTATCCCGTGGCCGAAACTCTTATCCGGGCCACGACCCCGTCTTTCACGCAGATCACGGGCAACCCCTCACGTCCCCCGGTCTTGAAATCTAACCCGGAATGCAAATGAGTTGCCCTCAATTCACCAAAATTTCCACTCAACAACGGAATATTTTTCAACGGGTAAAGCAAAGTATCCGTCTGCGCGCAAATATTTGATGATAAAAGGAGTAACATCACACTCCATACTCCAAATCCTCTCCACATTATTTTATTTGTCATAAAAAATCAATTAAATCCTCCGCAAAATTAATAACACTCTTGATATTTAAAAGAAATTATTTTATCTTTGTGGTGTAAAGATTATGTTATGACAGCAAAACAAGATGCCGTTATTAACGAGCTAAACATAAAAGTTGAACGACTGATAAAACTATATATATCCTCGCTGGACAAAAACAGAGAGAAGGATTCGGAGATTAAAGAACTTCGGGGCCGGATCGAGCAAATGAAAAGCGAGAACATGAAATTACATGAAGAAATCAAGACATTGAAGGTGGCGACCGCTATCTCGACCGGAGAAGGAAGTTCCGAGGCCAAGAACAGAATAAGCCAGCTTGTGCGGGAGATTGATAAATGTATTGCTCTTTTGAATAATTAGATATGAATGATAAACTTACTATTACGCTGAATATAGCCGGTAGGCCATGCGCCCTGAGTGTAGAGAGAGAAGAGGAAGAAATGTTCAGGAATGCTGCCAAACGAATTAATAGTAAGATCGCAAAATATAGGGAAAAGTACGCAACTGCTGATCCCGTTGATTTTCTAGCCGTTACCGCGTTACAATTCACGGTAGAATTGCTGGAAATTGAAAAACGAAACGACATCGAGCCGATTTTGGACGAGGTGAAGAGGATTAGTAGCCGGCTGGATGAAGTTGTGAAAGAGTAAAATTAAAGAAGAGTTCTTTGAAAAGGAAATAGATATACCCGCATTATTTCGTATTTAACTGGAAAACTCAACACTTAACCAATTAGAGTGAAGCTTAGTTAGCCAAAGGCAGGCCTCAACCCTTCGGGGTTCCTTCGGGACGGTGGAAGCCTGAATCTGACGGCAGCTCTACCCGTGTCTAACAGGGGTTTTTTAAAGAGAAATAGTGCGGGTTTTTTGTTTGAACAAAAAACACCAAATATTATATAACAACTATAAATTCAAGTTACGAATATGATAACAATAATAATTACCGGTGTTATTGCTTTAGTGGTAGGATTAATAATCGGATACCTGCTAATCAACATGACCTTGAAATACAGGAGCAAAAACATCATCAAAGAAGCGGAAGCAGAGGCGGAAGTGATCAAGAAGGACAAGATTCTGCAAGCGAAAGAGAAATTCCTGCAAATCAAGGCGGAACACGAGAAACAAGTGAACGCCCGCAACAGCAAGATTCTTCTCGCCGAAAACAAGTTAAAACAAAAAGATGCCGAGCTAGCTCGCAAAATGGAAGAATGCCAACGAAAAATCAAAGAAGCGGAAACACAACTGGAAACGTTGGAAGTACAAAAAGAATTATTCGAGAAAAAACACGCTGAACTGGATAAATTCAAAAAACAGCAGATCGAACAACTGGAAGCAATTTCCGGAATGTCTGCCGATCAGGCAAAAGAAAAATTAATCAGTTCTTTGAAAGATGAAGCCGAAACGGAAGCCATGTCATACGTGAACGAGATCATGGAAGAGGCAAAAATGACGGCAAACATGGAGGCAAAGAAAATCGTGGTAAAAACCATTCAACGGGTGGCAACGGAAACGGCAACGGAAAACGCTGTCTCTATTTTCCATATCGACTCGGACGAGATCAAGGGACGTATTATCGGACGTGAAGGACGTAATATCCGTGCCTTGGAAGCCGCAACCGGAGTGGAAATCATCGTGGATGATACCCCGGAAGCGATCGTTCTTTCCGGCTTCGACCCGGTTAGACGCGAGATCGCCCGCCTTTCTCTTCACCAACTGGTGACGGACGGACGTATCCACCCGGCCCGGATCGAGGAAGTCGTGAACAAGGTAAAGAAACAAATCGAGGAGGAAATCGTCGAGACCGGAAAACGTACCACCATAGATTTAGGTATTCATGGACTACATCCGGAACTGATCCGCTTGGTTGGTAAAATGAAATACCGTTCTTCTTATGGACAGAATTTGTTGCAGCATGCCCGCGAAACCGCCAATCTCTGCGCCATCATGGCCGCCGAGCTGGGGCTGAACGTGAAAAAAGCGAAACGCGCCGGATTGTTGCACGATATTGGTAAGGTGCCTGATGACGAACCGGAATTGCCGCACGCTATTCTCGGTATGCGTCTAGCAGAAAAGTACAAAGAGAAACCGGATATCTGTAATGCTATCGGGGCTCATCACGAGGAAATCGAAATGACCACGATGATCGCTCCCATCGTTCAGGCTTGCGACGCAATCTCCGGCGCACGTCCGGGAGCTAGACGGGAAGTAGTGGAATCTTACATTAAACGTTTGAAGGAAATGGAAGATTTGGCCCTCTCTTATAACGGTGTGGTTAAAACTTACGCGATACAGGCAGGCCGTGAATTGCGGGTTGTCGTGGGTAGCGAGAAAGTATCCGACACGGAAGCCGAAAAGATTTCGTACGAGATCGCTAAAAAAATCCAGGACGAAATGACTTATCCCGGACAAGTGAAAGTAACGGTTATCCGCGAAACGAGAGCAATCAATTACGCGAAATAGTTAAAAATCCAGCCGCAATGGCTGGATTTTTAAGTTACAAGTTACAGGTTGGCAGGTGACAAGTTCACGACAAGCATAGAAGTAGGGGTATAAAAAACTGTAATTTACAAAGCCGAAGGTTTAACCTGCAAATCGAAACCAAATAATACCGGACAAATGTTTGTCCGGTATTATTTGTTTTACTAAATTTGGTTGCCCAAAAGTAAACGATATATGGAGCCAATAAAATCATCAGAATTAATCACGAACGATGATGGAAGCGTCTTTCATCTTCATCTTCACCCCGAAGATTTAGCAGATCAGGTGATCCTCGTGGGTGACCCTTCCAGAGTAGAAATGATTGCCTCGTATTTTGACCAGATTGAGGTTAAGAAAAGCGATCGGGAATTCAGCACGATCACCGGACAGTATAAAGGACACCGGATTTCTGTTATCTCTACCGGGATCGGGGCTGACAATATCGACATCGTGATGAACGAACTGGATGCTTTGGTAAATATAGATTTACATACGAAAGAGATAAAACAACAAAAGAAATCATTGAATATCGTACGAATCGGGACTTCCGGTTCCGTGCAGGCTGATGTCCCCGTTCATTCATTCGTAATCTCGGAAATGAGCCTGGGAATTGATGGCGTGTTACGTTTTTACAAAAACAACGAAACGGTATGCGACGCTGATTTTGAGGATGCGTTTATCGCGGCATGCCATTGGACACCACGGGCTGCCCGCCCATACGCAGTTAAAGCATCCGGGGAACTGGTAAACAAATTGCACACGGAAGGAGTTACCGTAAAAGGAGTCACGCTGACTGCGAACGGATTTTACGGTCCGCAAGGACGTGTTCTGCGTCTACCGATTGAAATGCCGACAGTCAATGATGAAATTGCCCGTTTCAGTTTCGGGAATTACAAGATTGTTAATTATGAAATGGAAAGCGCGGCTATCGCGGGGCTGGCAGCTCTCATGGGACACCAGGCGACCACGATTTGCCTGATTATCGCTAACCGGGCAACCGGGGACGCTTCTTCCAATTATAAACCGTACATGAAAAAATTAGTTGAATACACGTTAAATTCTCTCATACGTTAATTACTTATTTATTATGATTCAAAGAATACAAACCATCTATTTGCTTGTGATAGCACTCATCATGACGATCCCATTGTATGTACCGATCGCTCAATTGCTTATCCCGAATGCCGCAAGCTATAATTTTTTTACTTATGGAGTGGTTATGATTGGAGAAAACACGGAATTGCAGGCTTACTACTGGGCTTTGTTTATCCTGAATATCTTCACGATAGGTTTACCCCTCGTAACCATTTTCCTGTTCAAGAAACGTTTCCTGCAAATACGCCTGTGTATCGTGGAAATCATTTTACTCGTGGGTACGCTGGTCCTGATGTGGTTCCATATCAGTCAATTTGCCGGTAAAATGAACGCGGACATTCTCTACAAATTCAGTTTTATACTCCCCGTGATCTGTATCATCATCGCGAACTTGGCCATGCGGGGTATATTTAAAGATATCAAGTTACTCAAGTCTCTGGACAGAATCAGATAATTATCAAAATAATCATAAACCAATAACGAAAAATGAGAAAAGTACACTTACTGGTTACATTAGCGTTAGTTTGTTGCAGCACGTACACGATGGCTTGCACGAACTTCTTGTTCACGAAAGGATCAACGAAAGACGGGTCTACGATGGTTACTTATTCCGCCGACTCCCATGTTCTATACGGAGAATTATATCACTGGCCCGCGATGGATTGGCCTGCCGGAAGCATGCTTGATGTCTACGAATGGGACACCGGTAAATTCATGGGAAAAATCCCGCAGGTAGCACACACGTATAACGTGGTCGGAAACATGAACGAGCATCAGTTGGCTATTTCTGAAACCACTTACGGGGGACGCAAAGAACTGGAAACACAAACCGGAGCTATTATTGATTACGGTAGTGCCATCTATATCACGTTGCAACGTGCCAAAAATGCACGCGAGGCTATCGTGGTGATGACCGACTTGATCGAGAAATACGGCTGGGCAAGTAGTGGAGAATCAATTTCTATCATCGACCCGAACGAAGTTTGGATCATCGAGATCATCGGCAAAGGCGAAGGCGAGAAAGGCGCGGTATGGGTAGCCCGCATGGTTCCGGACGGGTATGTTTCCGCACACGCTAACCAGGCCCGTATCACGACGTTCCCGTTAGAAGGCAAAACTTCCATTTCCTCGGATAAAATGAATAAAATCTACGACCCGAACATCACGACCGTGTATGCCAAGGACGTGATCTCTTTCGCGAAAGAAAAAGGCTTCTATCCCCAGGAAGGAAAAAATAAAGATTTCAGTTTCTCGGATACTTACGCACCTGTTGATTTCAGCGGAGCCAGGGCTTGCGAAATTCGCGTATGGGCGTTCTTTAACGCCGTGAACCCGGATATGGCCCAGTACTTTGATTACGCGACCGGAAGAAATATTCAACGTGACGGCAAAGGGTACGCCACGAACCGCATGCCTTTGTGGATCAAGCCGAGCGAGAAAGTTGACGTAATGCAAGTAATGGATTTCATGCGCGACCACCTCGAAGGAACCGAACTGGATATGAGCAAAGACATGGGCGCAGGTCCTTACGAATGTCCTTACAGATGGCGTCCGATGAGCTTTAAAGTAGATGGTAAAGAATACGTTCACGAAAGAGCAACGGCCACCCAACAAACGGGATTCACGTTCGTAGCTCAATGTAGAAATTGGTTACCCGATGAAATCGGTGGTATCCTTTGGTTTGGAGTGGACGATGCTGCCAGTTCGGTATATTTCCCGATGTATTCCGCGGCAACCGAAGTTCCTTTTGCCTTTGCCGTGGGTAACGGAAGTATGATGGAATTCACGAACAAGGCCGCATTCTGGGTATTTAACCAAGTGACCAATTTCGCATATACCCGCTACAACTTGATTCACCCGGAAATTCGTGCAAAACAAGTCGCCCTTGAAAAACAATACGTTGATTTCGTGCAAATGATCGATGCCGGAGCCAAAGATATGTTGGGCAAAAATAGAGAAGAAGCGGTTAAATTTCTCACCGATTTCTCTTGCCGTACCGGAAATCATCTGGTTGACACGTGGAGAGATTTCTACGGATACCTGTTCTGCAAATACATGGATGGAAACGTGAAAACGGCTATCCCCGGAGAGAAAAACCCGAAAGTAGAACAACCCGCTTTACCGGAGTGGTACCTGCGGATGATTATCGAACAGACCGGGAAGAAATTAGAAGTCGTGGAATAACCACGATTTCTAATTTCTGTTACAAGTTACAGGTTGAGCCTACGGCTCTGCAGGTTACAAGTTTTTGCCACTGTTATCATGAACTTGCCATCTGTAACTTGCAAACTTGTAACAAATAAATATTCCGATACTTGCATCGGAATATTTATTTTTATACCTTTGCCACTCGATTTTTAAACGTACGTAGTCTCTTACATGAAAGACTGAAGTCGTAATACTGCGTTCGATAAATAAACTTTTTAAAATAAAGACAATGGACTTAATTAAAGTTGCGGAACAAGCTTTTGCACGAGAAAACGCTACAGAACTTCCCGTATTTTCAACTGGTGATACCATCAGCGTACATTACAAAATCGTTGAGGGAAGTAAAGAACGTGTTCAGATTTTCAAAGGTGTAGTTATCCAAATCAAGGGTACGGGCACCACGAAAACTTTTACGGTTAGAAAAATGTCTGGTAACGTAGGAGTAGAGCGTATTATTCCTTTCAATTCTCCTTTCATTCAATCAATCGAGGTGAACAAGAGAGGTGTCGTTCGTAGATCCAGAATTTACTATTTCCGTGATCTTACCGGAAAGAAAGCAAAAATTAAAGAGAAGAAGTATTAATTTGCGCTTTAGCCATATAAAAAAGCCTCGTTTTGAACGAGGCTTTTTTATTTTCCTCCAACCGGAAAATAATCAACTTCAATTTTGTTTCCTCTTCATCATATCGTAACTTTAAATCACAAAATTCGTACGGTAAAAACGAACATATTATGACAATCCACTTACAATTTAAATAAAAAAGATATTTTTCCGACGAGAAAATCCTAACTTTGTAAAAAGGTAATTAAAATGACCACTTATGGAAAACAACGAGATAGTAAAACTAGCTAGAGCCAAAGCCGAGAAATGGCTGGATAAGGCTTATGACGAGAAAACACGGGCTGAGGTAAAACGGATGCTGGATAACACAGACACGGGAGATTTGGTGGAATCTTTTTATAATGATCTGGAATTCGGAACCGGAGGTTTACGCGGCATCATGGGGGCCGGAACGAACCGGATGAACATATACACCGTGGGAGCAGCCACCCAAGGATTTTCAAATTATATCAACCGCATGTTCCCGAACGAGAAAAAAGCCGTGTGCATCGGACATGATTGCCGACACAATTCCCGATACTTCGCGGAAACGGCTGCCAATATTTTCTCGGCAAACGGAATCCACGTGTATCTGTTTGAAGACCTACGCCCTACCCCGGAAATGTCGTACGCCATCCGGGAACTGGGATGTAAAGGGGGTGTTATCCTGACCGCGTCGCATAACCCGAAAGAATACAACGGCTACAAGGCTTATTGGGATGATGGTTCCCAACTCGTCCCCCCTCACGACAAGAACGTGATTAACGAGGTAAAAAAGGTACTTGTCACGGACATCAAGTTCGAACAAGCTCCCGGGATGATCACGATTCTGGGTAAGGAATTTGATAAAAAATACCTGGATAAGGTAAAAACACTGAGCCTTTCCCCTGAAGCGATAAAGAAAGAACATGATTTGAAAATCGTGTTCACTCCCTTACATGGAACCACTTACGAACTGGTGCCGGAATCTCTTCGAAACTGGGGATTCACGAACATATATCCCGTCCCTGAACAGAGTATCCCTGACGGAGACTTCCCGACCGTAGCTTCCGCTAACCCGGAGGAACCGGCTGCCTTCAAAATGGCCTTGGATTTGGCCCGCAAAATAGATGCAGATCTAGCCATGGCCTGTGACCCGGACGGGGATCGTATCGGTATTGCCGTGAAAAATGACGAGGGGATATGGACATTATTAAACGGAAACCAGACCAATATCATTTTCACGGAATATATTATCCGCCGTAAAAAAGAACTGGGACAACTCACAGGGGGCGAGTACACGGTTAAAACCATCGTCACCACTGAATTAATAAAAGAGATTGCAGAGAAAAATAATATCATTTGTTACGACGTGTACACCGGATTCAAATGGATTGCCGACGTTATCCGTAAAGAAGGCGGGGAAAAATTCATTGGAGGCGGGGAAGAATCATTCGGTTACATGCCGGGAGCATTCACACGAGATAAAGACGGGGTATCCGCCACGTCCCTCATGGCTGAGATCGCGGCCTGGACGAAGATGCAGCACAAAACTCTCTATTCTTTCCTGAAAGAGATTTACGCAAAATATGGATTTTCTCAAGAAAAAATGATCTACATCGTGCGCAAAGGTATTTCCGGAGCCCAAGAGATCAAGGCGATGATGGAAGAATTCCGCCACAACACTCCCAAAGAGATCAACGGAAGCCAAGTCATTCTGAAAAAAGATTACCTCACGTTGGAATCCACGGATTTCCGCACGGGAGAAAAAACGCATCTTAATTTTGAAACGACTAGTGATGTGTTGCAATTTTTCCTGGCTGACGGGAGTAAAATCTCTGTTCGTCCTTCCGGAACTGAACCCAAGATCAAATTCTACTTTGAAGCCAGGGCTCAAATGAAAGACACGAACGATTACGAGCGGGCTCAACAAGAGGCAAACGCCCGAATTGATGATATTATCAAAGACTTGAAGATTCAATGACGCGGAGAGGGATGTCAAACTTAATAAACACCTCCGTTGGTGTAGCCGACGGAGGTGTTTATTAAGTTTGACATCTCCCGCAAAACATCAATCATTGACAGCCTCGATCATCTCGTCCTTAAAATTGATCAGGTATAATTTTTTACGAGCGCGGGTAAACGCCGTGTACAACCAACGCCAATATTCATCATCATAAGCTTCTTCGACCATCCACCCCGGATCAATAAACACGGCATCCCATTGTCCTCCCTGTGCTTTATGGCAGGTGACGGCATAAGCAAATTTTATTTGCAAGGCGTTATAATACTCGTTCTCTTGTATTTTTTTGAAACGCTTCTGCTTGGAAGCAATGTCCAAGTAATCCTCCTCGACAGCCATATACAACCGCCGATAATCCTCGTAACTCAAAGCCGGTTGTTCTGTTGTCAACGTATCCAGCATAACCCATGCCGTGATTTCTTCCTCGTAACCGTAGATGCTCAAGCGTGTTTTAACAAAATGGAATCCGTATAAATCCTTGTATTTCCCGACTTTCTCCACGGTTGCAATGTCCCCGTTAGCGATAAAATCGACCTTATCGTATTCCGCTCCCCAGAAGTAATTATTCTTTACAATCATAATCTTATCTCCCCCGGTAAAAGCGTCTTCCCGGTACAAGATTCGAGAACGGATACCCGCGTTAAACCGGTTAGCCCGTTTATTGGAACGACAGATTACCATCGTTTCATCTATCCCGAATGAACTGTAACACAAATCCAGTTCTTCCAACAGATCGCCCCCTCCCACCCTCACGATATCCGGGAAACCCGAAACCCGGAGTAAAAGTTTAGCGTAAGGTCCGGCCCCGATCATTTCCCTCACTCTGGTGGCGTTAAACAATATACCGGATTGCTCGGACTGTCGCATGATATCCGTCAAATTAGCCTCGTAAATCTCCATCCCGTAACTCGCCTGCAAGAAATCTGCCTCCAAGGCGGGACTCACATCTACTCCGATCGGCGGTAATTGAGCGGTATCCCCGATCAGCACCAACCGATTATTACGCCCGTTATACACGAACTCTATCAAATCATCTAACAAAGAACCCGTGCCAAAATTCGAATCCTGCGAATTCATCGAAATCATGGAAGCCTCGTCCACGAAGAATAAGGTGTTGGCGTTCCCGTTAAATCCTAAATTAAAAATACCGACTCCTTCCTGTGCATTTTTCTGTCTATAGATTTTTTTGTGTATCGTGAAAGCAGCTTGACGCGAATAACTGGAAAATACCTTTGCCGCCCTTCCGGTAGGAGCGAGTAACACGACCTGTTGCTCGAATTGTACCAGTGTGTTAACGATAGCTGCCACCAACGAAGTCTTTCCCGTTCCCGCAAATCCTTTCAATAAAAACAAACTTTCGGGATGACGATCGAAAAGAAAAGCAAGAAAACGTTCCATCGCAACCTGTTGCGTAGGCGAGAAGTCAAAGCCAAACTTCTCTTTTACAATACTTTCAAAATGTTCGGTTATCATCATTAAATTTAATAGACAAAACTGTGCCGTGATCTTTTTTTTTTTATATTTGCCGACACGACAATCCGCAAAGGATTCGTGTATGGTATTGTATAAAATACCGTGTAAAGATAGAAAAAACAGCTTAAATTAACGACGAGAACTAACTTGTTTAATATATAATAAATATACTGACGAAAAAGATGAAAAAACTTATTATTCAAATTCTTTTAGCAGCTGGAGCCCTCTACTTGGGATACTTGTGCTATCAAAGCGTGCAGAATCCTATTCAATTTCAAAAGTTGAAGGACCAAAGATATGCTAGGATCATCCAAAAACTGAAAGACATCAGAACCGCTCAGGATGCCTACAAAAGTATTCATAACGTGTACACGAGTAGTTTTGATACATTGATCTATTTCGTGAAACATGACTCGTTGAAGACCGTTCGCTCTATCGGAGAGCTTACCGATGATCAGCTCGAAGAAGGTATGACGGAACAAGAAGCTCTTAAAAAAGGGTTGATTATCCGTGACACGATCCGCGTTTCCGCTTTGGAGCAATTATTCGGAAAGAACTACCCGATTGATGACCTCCGCTATGTTCCGTTTACCAAAAAGAAACATCAATTCTTGATGGGCACGAACATGATCTGGACAGATTCAGGTATCGAAGTTCCCGTTTTCGAAGCTCGTATCTCCAACATGCAGATCTTTGAAGACCTGTTTGATGAATACGAAGATGCGATTCTGGAAGAAAACGGCGAAAGAATAAGATTAAATAAATACCCCGGATTAAAAGTGGGTAGCGTAAAAGAGGCAAACAATAACGTGGGTAACTGGGAGTAATTTCTCAAGTACGTAAACGAATAATACATGCAAAGCATTTATTTTGTTGACCCTAATTTTACTTACGAATTATCTACAAAATCGATATTATCCATCCGTTATGCAACGGATGGATTTTCATTTTGCGTGCATAATGCCGCGGATAAATTAGTCGTGTTCGTTCATGAACCTCATGTTGTTGATTCGAGAGAGGCCGCCGTGGCACGTTTAAAGAATTACGTGGTAAATGATGCCATCTTGAACCTTCGTTTCAAGAAAGTATACATCATGCCCTGTTTCAAAGAAAAACTTCTTGTCCCCGGAGCCTTTTTCGACAAGAATAATGTTGCCACTTTATACACTGTAAATCAAGAGATTACACCGGACGACATGCTCCTGTATCATCATATCGAAAGCATTGATGCCTACCTGATAGAAACTATCATTGCCTCGTTTAACGATTTTATCCGGGAACATTTCCCCGTGGTCCAAATCGTGAATGAAGCTTATCCCTTTATCCAAGGAGCCGTGGCAAAAGCCTTACACGATACGGAACAGATATTCTTGGACATTCAGGATAATTATTTCGATATTCTATTTATCCGTAACACGGGAATTCAACTATTCAACTCATTTAGTTATAAAGCGGCAACGGACATCGTGTATTTCCTGTTGAACTGTATCAAGGAATGCGGAATTAACAAAGAAAAAGTACATCTTTCCATTTCCGGCCCGGTATCCAAGGACTACAAATTAAAAGAATTACTTTCGGCTTATCTCCCGAATCCCTATTTTGCCAAAGAACCCCTGTTGAATAGTATCCTTCAGGATAAAGAGTTCAACGGTTCCCATTTTACTCATTTACTAAATCTTCACCGATGCGGATTATAAGCGGAACACACAAGGGCAAAGTCATTGTCCCGGATAAAAACTTCAAGGCACGCCCCACGACGGATTTTGCCAAAGAGAATTTATTCAACGTGCTCAACAACTACATTGATATAGAAGATACATCCGTGCTGGATTTGTTTTCCGGCACGGGAAGTATCAGTTATGAATTCGCCTCGCGTGGGGCAAAAAAGATCGTTTCGATCGAACTGAATTATAATCACTACTCCTTTATAAAGAAAACAGCCAGTCAACTAGGCTTTAAAAACATGACGGTTTTTAAAACCAACGTGTTCGTGGCTTGTAAAAAATTAAACGGAACCACGTTCGACATTATTTTTGCCGACCCTCCCTATGACTTGAATGAGATCAAGGATATACCGGCAGCCATTTTCGATAACAATCTGTTGGCCCCGGACGGGATAGCGATCATCGAACATCCCGGAACCGTCGACTTCTCCTCGGAACCCCATTTCTTCGAACACCGCCAATACGGTAGTGTAAACTTTTCGATCTTCAAAAGACAATAAACATATCTAATAAATGTAACATTGATGTAACCGAATCGTATTATTTAGGAAACCTTTTCAGTCTACTTTAGCTGCCGAAAACAAGAGGTATTTAATTTTAATATTAACTAAAAGTTTGACAAATGAAAAGGATTTTAATTAGTGTGGTTTTAGTTGCTATTTGTTTAAGCAGTTTCGCTCAACAACAAGAAGAAAAGAAGAAATTTCAAATTAAAGGGCAACCTATCGTTACCGTGTTTGCCAATTATCACGCAGGAATCGGGCGGGCGAACAAAGAATCCGGGTTCGCATTGGATCGTGCCTATCTCGGTTACCAATTCTCTTTAACGGAAAAACTCGGCGGAAAAGTTGTTTTCGACATGGGTTCCACGAAAGTATCCGGTTCGGATCTTGAAAGAGTGGCTTACGTGAAAAACGCAATGTTAACCTGGAAAACCGGAAACTTCTCTTTGGATTTCGGTTTGATCGGCCTGGAGCAGTTTAACGTGCAGGAAAAATTCTGGGGATATCGCTATATCATGAAGTCTTTCCAGGATGAATACAAGTTCGGTTCCAGTGCTGACATGGGAATTCTGGGTAAATACAAGTTCACGAAATGGCTTTCTGCCGACGTGACGATCAGCAACGGGGAAGGGTACAAGAAATTGAACGGTGACAACAAGTACAGGTATGCCGCAGGCGTGACCGTTACTCCTCTTGAATCATTAACTCTTCGCACTTATTACGATCTGGCCAGCAAAAATGTAGAAGATGACGATACGAAAGATCAACAGAATCTGGCCTTCTTCGCCGGGTACAAACACAAACTCTTCTCTATCGGTGCCGAATACAACCAAATGTTCAATACCAAGTACAAAGAAGACAAAGATCAATCCGGTTATTCTGTTTATTCAACCGTTAAATTGGAAGAGAAATTCAACATCTTCGGAAGATACGACAACCTGAGTTCTAAAGACGATTGGAGCAGTGCTGACGGACAAAGAATCCTCGTTGGTTTGCAATACGCCCCGATCAAACAGTTGAAGATTGCCCCGAACTTCTCTACATGGAATCCAAGAGACGGTGAATCAAGCTCTTTCGTCTATCTGAATATTGAATTCAAGTTGTAACATTATTGTAACAAATGTGCAACATTCATGTAACAAGATTCATCTAAACTTGCAGTGTAATAAATGAATCAGAAGACGTTGAAATTAATACTATCAGAAATGAAAAACTTACTTATCATTATTTTGGCGATTGCTATTGCATCTTGTGGAAACTCTAAAAAGAAGGATTCGGACAACAAGAAGATGAATATTGCTGCAGCTGGCGCAACCTTCCCGCTACCGTTCTACAACCTGGCTTTCAAAACCTACCAGGAAAAAACGGGTAACACGGTAACCTACGGGGGTATCGGTAGTGGCGGCGGGATCAGAAGCCTGAAAGACAAGATCGTGGATTTCGGGGGATCGGATGCTTACCTTTCAGACGCGGAGATGCAGGAAATGCCCTACGCAACGGTACATATTCCCACTTGCATGGGAGCCGTGGTAATGGCCTACAACATGCCGGAATTGAAAGATTTGAAACTTTCCGGAGAGGTCGTTGCAGACATCTACCTGGGCAAAATCACCAAATGGAATGATGCTAAAATTCAGGAATTAAATCCCAGGATAACTCTTCCCGATAAAGGAATGACCCCGGTATACCGTTCTGACGGTAGCGGTACGACCTTCGTTTTCAGCGATTACCTGACAAAAGTAAGTAATGACTGGAAAGAAAACGTGGGAACCGGGAAATCTCTAAAATGGCCGGTAGGTCTGGCAGCTAAAGGGAATCCAGGTGTAGCCGGAACCATCAGTCAGACTCCGGGAGCTATCGGATACGTGGGATCGGAATACGCATTCTCCCTGAACATCCCCATGGCGCAAATGAGGAACAGTTCCGGTAACTTCATCATACCAAACACAGAGAGTATCTCGGCTGCAGCCAAAGGAGAAATGCCTGCCGATACCCGAACCATGATCACCAATTCATCCGCACCGGATGCTTACCCAATCAGTTGTTTCACCTGGATCATCCTCTACAAGGAACAAGCCTATGCCAACAGAACTCTGGCACAAGCACAAGCTACCGTGAAATTACTCGACTGGATGTTAAGCCCGGAAGCACAAGCCTTAACAACCAAAGTTCACTACTCTCCCCTCCCTCAAACAGCCGTGGCTAACGCCAAAACACTATTAAACTCTATAAGTTTCGAGGGCAAACAAGTCCTAAAATAAACAAAGTTACAAGTTCGCAAGTTGCAAGTTACAGGTTCAAAACTTGCCTACTTGCAACTTGTAACCTATAACTTGTAACCTGTAACCTGCATTATGCGTGATCTTATTTTTAAACGATTACTCTCTGTTTGTTGTATCCTGATTTTACTGATCAGTGCCGGAATGATCTATTCACTTGTCAGCGGATCCGTTCCCACTTTAAGTCACTACGGATTCTTCCAATTCATCGGGTCGACAGAATGGGATCCCCACCCGGATAGAGAGACTTACGGAGCGCTCTCGTTTATCGTGGGCACGCTTCTCACTTCTTTTTTGGCGCTGATATTCTGCATTCCGTTCTCTTTACCCGTAGCTCTTTTCACCGGAGAATTTTTCCGAGGTAAAAAAGTGGCTGTTTTTATCAGTTCGATTATAGACCTACTCGCCGGAATTCCCTCCATTGTTTACGGTTTATGGGGGTTCTACACCTTCCGCCCGATCATCATCGAATTAGGCATCAACTCGCAAGGGTTCGGGATATTAACATCATCTATCATACTGGCAATCATGATTATTCCCTATGCATCCTCCCTTAGTGGCGAATTTATCTCTATGGTTCCGAATGAACTGAAAGAAGCTGCATACAGTTTGGGAGCAACTCGTTTCGAGGTGATAAAAACTGTAACTTTCCCCTCGGCCGGTTCCGGAGTCTTCGCCAGTTATATTTTAGCTCTTGGCCGGGCGTTAGGTGAGACGATGGCCGTGACCATGCTTATCGGGAACACAAACAATTTACCGGGTTCTCTTGCAGACACGGGTAACACCATGGCAAGTATCATTGCGAACCAATTCGGAGAAGCCGACGGACTTAAATTAAGTTCCCTAATCGCTATCGGATTATTACTATTCCTGATCACGGCTCTTATTAACCTCGTGGCAAAACTCGTCATCAAGAAACTTAATTGATCGCAAAATGAGTAGTTTAAGATATAGAACCATTAAAGACAAGACTTTCTTTTATACCACTTGTTTCCTGGCTTCCCTGACGGTAATCCCGCTATTCGCAATCATCTGGGAACTAATCAAGAAAGGATACAAACAAATCAACTGGAGTTTTTTCACGGAAAGCGCTCCCAGCACGCTGGATGCCATGCTGGCCAGAAACACGGGAGACATTATCCCCGGTGGTATTGCCAACGGGATCACCGGTACACTGCTTATGGTGGCATTGGCTGCCGTGATCGCTATTCCGATTGGAATTATGGTCGGCATACATTTATCGGAACACCCGAAAACAAAATTTTCAAATATCACACGCTTCCTGACGGACTTGATTCAGGGTAGTCCCTCCATTGTCATCGGTATTATCGCCTATGCCTGGATCGTGAAACCCCTGGGAAGTTATTCCGCCCTTGCCGGAAGTGTTGCCCTCAGTATCATGATGCTTCCCTTGATCATCCGTTCCACGGAAGAGACTTTAAAAATGCTTCCGGGCAGCCTGAAAGAAGCTGGCCTTGCCCTGGGAGCCTCTTACACCAGCGTTATATTAAAAGTATTATTGCCTGCCGCATTCGGAGGATTGTTCACCGGTATTCTGTTAGCCATTTCACGGGTAATGGGAGAAACAGCCCCCCTTATGCTAACCGCCCTGGGAAGTACCGCTGTGAACTGGGATGTTCTTAAACCGACAAGCGCCGTCCCCCTGTTGATCTGGGAATTCTACAACGATCCCAACCTGATCGACATGATCTGGAGCTCGTCTCTCTTCCTGTTAATGTTAATCTTGGCCCTCAATATAATAGCAAAACAAATAGCAAAAAAATGGAGAGTCCAATAATTCTCCGATCGTAAATCATATAATCACTCCATAAACATGAATCCAATATTACAACTCAAAAACGTATCCATCTCATATACTCCCGGAAAAAATGCCGTGCAGGAAGTTAGCGCTGATATTGTCGAAAAGAAGATCACGGCAATTATGGGGCCTTCCGGATGCGGGAAAAGCACGTTGTTACGAGCCATCAACCGGATGCACGAACTGTACCCGGATATCAAAACTACCGGAGAGATTATTCTCAACAACAAGAATATATTAAAAACCAACCCCATGGAGGTTCGCCGCATGGCAGGAATGGTTTTCCATCGCCCGTGCCCTCATTACCCAACCGCAGATTATCCTTGCCGATGAACCTACCGGCGCGCTCGACAGCAAGACT
>ENA-UEPH01000443-UEPH01000443.1-human-gut-metagenome-genome-assembly--contig:-NODE-443-length-49089-cov-25.562393_pt1 | contig 49089 bp, 40 predicted proteins | sample MGYA00242891_ERZ507898 | MGnify/ENA primary metagenome ERZ507898 (study PRJEB26167, sample SAMN06115411) | human gut metagenome | host: Homo sapiens | place: China:Guizhou | collected 2014-10-15...
GCGTCGTCGTCATGGTACTTCTTCTTGTCGGCGGGGTCACGCAGGGACAGCACGCAGCGGTAATCGGTGATGTTGAAATCCTTGTAGACGTCAAAGATCAGGCTGCAGACATTGGCAACTTCGCTCTTGATCTGCTCCGGGGTGCAGAACAGGTGGGCGTCGTTCTGGCAGAAATGACGGCCGCGCTCAATGCCTTTCAGGGTGCCGCTGGACTCATAACGGAAGTCGTGGGCAATTTCGCCAATGCGGATGGGCAGCTGGCGGTAGCTGTGCGGGCGGTTGGCGTAAATCATCATGTGGTGGGGGCAGTTCATCGGGCGCAGAACATAGCTTTCACCCTCCATCTCCATGGCGGGGAACATGTTCTCACGGTAATGATCCCAGTGGCCGGAAGTCTTGTACAGGTTCACGGTGCCGATGCAGGGGGTCATAACGTGCAGGTAGCCGCGCTCGCGCTCCTTGCCCTTGATGTAATCTTCCAGCTGCTGCCAGATGATGTAGCCGTTGGGCAGGAACATGGGCAGGCCGCGGCCAACCAGGTCGTCGGTCATGAACAGGCGCATTTCCTTGCCGATCTTGCGGTGGTCGCGCTCGCGGGCTTCCTGCTGCTGCTTTTCCCAGGCTTCCAGCTCTTCCTGGTTGCGGAAAGCAACGCCGTTGATGCGGGTCAGCATCTTGTTCTCTTTGTCATTCTTCCAGTAAGCGCCGCTCTGCTGGGTGATCTTGAACGCCTTCAGAGCCTTGGTGTAGGTCAGGTGGGGTCCGATGCACATATCAACGTACTCGCCCTGCTGGTAGAAGCTGAACTCGGTCTCATCGGCCAGGTCGTCCATATGCTCCAGCTTATAGTGCTCCTGGCGCTCGGTCATCAGCTTCACAGCTTCATCGCGCGGCAGGATGAACGGCTTGATGGCAAGGTTTTCCTTGCAGATCTTCTTCATTTCCTTTTCAATGTTGGCAAGGTCTTCATCGCTCAGTTTGGTATCGCCCAGGTCAACATCATAGAAAAAGCCGTTTTCGGTAGCGGGGCCAAAGGCAAAGTCGGCCTGCGGATACAGGCGCTTGATGGCCTGTGCCATAATGTGGGCAGCCGTATGGCGCAGAACGTGCAGTTCTTCTTCTTTCGGGCATTCGGCAACAGTGCCGTCTTTGTAAATGATTTTCATTGGTAAACGCTCCTTTGGGTAAACAAAAATGCTCCATCCCATTCTTGACCATAAACGGGATGAAGCATACAAATTCATACTCCACGGTTCCACCCGAATTGGACGCGGCAAAGCATCCCACTCGTAAAACAAAGGCCCAAAGCCCTGTTTTGTAAGCGCCGGTAACGGGGCGCTGCCCCGGCGAAGGTTCGCCTTCGCACTCGGCAGTGGTAACTGTGCTGCCCGCCTGCAAAACCGCTTGCACCACGCCAAATTCGGCGGCGGTTCTCTCTTTTGCGCGTTCCAGCATGTATTGTCTGCCTCAACGTTTTATTCAGGATGAAGTTGCCTTTACTATATACCACCCCGGCGGGGAAGTCAAGGGGGCAACGCAAAATTTTACACCGTAACAAAAGATGACCTTTGCCCAGAACTGTGATATGATGGAAAAAACGGGCTGCACCCGGCAGGAGCTCCCGGCCCGCTTTGCCATCGGCTACTCCTAATTCATTATAAGAATACAGACAGGGCCCCTGCTTTGAAGCTGGCAGGCGGCCCCGCAGGTGCATTTCTGCCAATTTTTGTGCCAGGTGGGAACGTTCACGGTGTTGTAACAATTCCTTGACAATTTCCTGCAATGTAGCTACAATATTAGATAGGACTTAAGGGTGTCGCCCATCGGGAACGCCGCTTTTCAGATATTTGTTTTACCGCCGCAAATTTGGCGTTTTTTCGTTTTATTTGTGTATATGGGGCTTGAGGTGTATCCGCTTTTGGGTATGCTTTGGATTATCGCCCCATTTTGTATAGAATATCGCAGGCAGTATTTGAACCGCAAAGGTCAGCCCCTTGCGCTGTAAGATGCTGGCAGTGTACCCATGGTAGCTGCCAGATAAAACAGGCGCGGGCTGCCCGGGCTTTTCAGGTATGCCAGAAATAAAAGCGTTCCGCTTGTGTTGCGCCCTCCTGCATTTGATTTGAGTTTTGTAAGGAGTGAAACTGCCATGCCCCCAATTTTGATGTGGGTGCTGGTTGTCGTTGCCGCTGCCGTGTGCGGGGCGCTTGGTTATTATTTTGGCGGGGAAAACCGGAAGCGTACCGCCGAAGCCAAGATCGGCTCTGCCGAAGAGGAAGCCAAACGCATCGTGAACGATGCCATCAAGGCTGCCGAGCAGAAGCGCAAGGAAACCATCATCGAGGCCAAAGACGAGGCGTTCAAGCTGAAAGCTGACGCCGACAAGGAAATCAAGGACCGCCGCGCGGAGATCAGCCGCCAGGAACGCCGCATGGACCAAAAGGAGGAAGCGCTGGACAAGCGTACCGCCGCCATGGAGCGCAAGGAAGAGGACCTGAAAAAGCGCGGCGAACTGGTGGAAGCCCGCCTGGATGAGCTGGAACAGCTCAAGCTGCGCCAGACCGAAAAGCTGGAAACCATCGCTGCCATGACCCAGGAAGATGCCCGCGCCGTGCTGCTGAAGAACATCGACGATGAGCTGACCCACGAAAAGGCCATGAAGATCAGCGCCTACCAGGCTAACATGAAGGACGAATGTGATGCCATCGCCCGTGAACTGGTCGGCCAGGCCATTGCCCGCTGCGCAGCCGATGCCACCAGCGAAGCCACCGTCAGCGTGGTGCCGCTGCCCTCTGACGAGATGAAGGGCCGCATCATTGGCCGCGAGGGCCGCAACATCCGCGCTCTGGAAACTGCCACTGGCTGTGACCTCATTATTGACGATACGCCGGAAGCCATCACCCTTTCCAGCTTTGACCAGACCCGCCGTGAAGTGGCCCGCATGGCCCTGGAGCGCCTGATCGCCGATGGCCGTATCCACCCGGCCCGCATTGAGGAGACCGTGGATAAGTGCCGCCGCGAACTGGAAATTCAGATGAAGCGCGAGGGCGAAAAGGCTGTGATGGACCTTGGTATCCACAGCCTGCATCCCGATTTGGTCAAGCTGATCGGCCGCCTGAAGTATCGCACCAGCTATGGCCAGAATGTGCTGAACCATTCTCTGGAAGTGGCATGGCTGGCCGGCCTGATGGCTGGCGAGCTTGGCGTGAACGTTCAGCTGGCACGCCGCGCAGGCTTGCTGCATGATATCGGCAAGGCCCTTGACCATGAGATCGAGGGCAGCCATGTGCAGATCGGTGTGGATATCTGCAAGAAGTACCGCGAGAACCCGCAGATTATTCATGCAATCGAAGCCCACCACGGCGATGTGGAGCCCAAGACGGTGCTTGCCTTCATTATTATGGCAGCGGATGCCATCAGCGCAGCCCGCCCCGGTGCCCGCCGTGAAAACATGGAAAGCTATATCAAGCGTCTGGAAACGCTGGAAGCCCTGTGCAACGGTTTTGAGGGCGTTGAAAGCTCTTACGCCGTGCAGGCAGGCCGCGAGGTCCGCATCCTGGTCCAGCCCGACAAGGTTGGCGATGATCAGGTCATCCTGCTGGCCCGCCAGGTTGCCAAAAAGATCGAGGACGAGCTGGATTACCCCGGCCAGATCAAGGTCAGCGTGATCCGCGAAAGCCGCGCCACCGAGTACGCGAAATAACCAAAGCGAATAAAACAGATGCCGCACCTGGTATGGGTGCGGCATTTTGTATAAGCATTGATTTATCCCGTGGATGCTGCCATATGTTTAACCCCTACAAATGGGGTTCGGCTTGCTGCGGGAATGTAAATGCGTATAGAGCAAAGCCGCGGCGGGATGAGGTCATTCATCTCCGGCCTAAGAGCCGGGGCGCTGCCCCGGTTGCAGGGGTGCGAGCCAGAAGGTCACATTTGAGTTTGCGAAAATGTGATGGCGAGCAATGCAAAACCCAGTGGGTTTTGCAACTGCACGAGCGGGTTTGCTTTGCAAACGGACGGGCATTGCCCGTCAAGCGGGCCTCCGAAACGCGCCTGCGGGCGCAGAGCCCTACGAATGCTTAGGCAACACCGCACAATTCCCGCCTTGCGGCTTAAGCACCGCTCCGGCAGCTGCGGCACGGCATCTGCGTTGCCAAAATGCTCGATAAGACATCCAGTATTATCTGCGCTTTTGGCTTGGCATCTGCCGCACCTCGCTCGCCGTATCGGCACTTAGAATTATGCGGTATTGCCCTTATAATGTTTGCTGCACGTTATAAAATGTTTTGCAGGGAACGGTCTTGACCGTTCCGGGGCCTTGCGGCAAATGTGTTTTACGTTTTCCCTCGCAAATCTTGTTGGCTCTGCTCCCTCAATTTTCCCTCTTGCCAAGGGGCATAGAATACGATATAATAAAAAATAATTGTGCGGATTTATGCCCCTGTGGGATGGGCGGTGACGCACGGCAAATCAGGCGGCGTGGTATAGGCGCTGCCTATAGTTCGCCGCAACTGCGGTCACTGAAAAGGAGCGTCATCATGAAAGGTATCATCCTCGCCGGCGGTGCTGGTACCCGCCTGTACCCGCTGACCATGGTCACATCCAAGCAGCTTCTGCCTGTGTATGATAAGCCCATGATCTATTACCCGCTGTCTACCCTGATGCTGGCAGGCATCCAGGATATCCTGATCATTTCCACCCCAACCGATACGCCGCGCTTTGAAGCGCTGCTGGGGGATGGCAGCCAGTACGGCCTGCACCTGCAGTATAAAGTGCAGCCCTCCCCGGACGGTCTGGCACAGGCCTTTATCCTGGGTGAAGAGTTTATTAACGGTGAGCCCTGCGCTATGGTGCTGGGCGATAATATTTTCTACGGCGCAGGCTTCTCCAAGCGGCTCAAGTCTGCTACCGCCAACGCCGAAGCCGGCCGCAGCACTGTGTTCGGCTACTATGTCACCGATCCCGAACGCTTCGGTGTGGTGGCATTTGACGAAAACGGCCAGGCAACTTCCATTGAAGAAAAGCCCGCACAGCCCAAGAGCAACTATGCGGTTACCGGCCTGTATTTTTACAGCAAAGATGTGTGCGAAAAGGCAAAACAGGTAAAGCCCAGCGCCCGCGGCGAACTGGAAATTACCACCCTGAATGAGATGTACCTGCAGGAAGGCAAGCTGGATGTGCAGCTGCTGGGCCGCGGTTATGCCTGGCTGGATACCGGCACGATGGACAGCCTGGTGGAAGCCGCTGACTTTGTGCGCATGATCGAACAACGCCAGGGCATCAAGATCTCCGCCCCGGAAGAGATCGCCTATAAATACGGCTGGATCAACCGCGGCAAACTGCTGGAAAGCGCCGAGCGCTATGGCAAAAGCCCCTATGGCCAGCATCTGCGCAATGTTGCCGATGACCGCCTGAAATATTGATGCGGTATAAAGAAAGAGGCACAAGATGAAAATTCTGATTACCGGCTGCCATGGACAGCTTGGAACCGAGCTGCAAAAACAGCTGGCCGATGAAGAATGCGCCCTGGGTCTGCTGCCGGAGCGCCTGCGCAAAGCAACGGTGATCGCCGTTGATGTGGATGAGCTGGATATTACCGACCGCGAAGCCACTGTGACCTATATCCGCCGCACCCAGCCGGATACCGTCATCAACTGCGCTGCTTTTACCAACGTGGATGGCTGCGAAACCAACCGCGATGCCGCTTACCGCGTCAACGCCCTTGGCCCGCGCAACCTGGCATTGGCATGCGAAAAGATCAATGCCCGCCTGATCCATATTTCTACCGACTATGTATTCTCCGGTACAGCCAACGGCGGTGTGGCGTTGGATGAAAGTGCTCTGCCAGCCCCCATTTCGGCCTACGGCCAGACCAAGCTGCTGGGCGAAACCTATGTGCAGCAGTTCTGCCGCCGCCACTTTATCGTGCGCACGGCTTGGCTGTACAGCTATTACGGCAAAAACTTTGTCAAAACTATGGTCAACCTGGCCAAAACGCATGACACCCTGAATGTTGTCAACGACCAGCTGGGCAACCCCACCAATGCGGTGGATCTGGCCTATCATATCTTAAAGCTGGCAGTCAGCCATGATTACGGCATTTACCACTGCACCGGCAGCGGCATTTGCAGCTGGTATGATTTCGCATCCGAGATCATCCGCCTGTCCGGCCTGCCGTGCACCGTAAAGCCCGTTACCAGCGCACAATATAAAGAGATGAACCCCAAATCCGCAGACCGCCCGGCATGGAGCGCGCTGGAAAACCGCGCCCTGCGGTGCAGTGTCGGCGATGACATGCGCGACTGGAAAGATGCAATTCAGGACTTTTTCAATAATTGGGATGGTAAATAAATGAAAACTTATCTTGTTACCGGCTGTGCCGGTTTTATTGGCTCCAACTTTGTCCACTATATGCTGGAAAAATACCAGGATATCCGCCTGGTCAACCTGGATAAGCTGACCTATGCCGGCAACCTGGAAAACCTGGAAGATATCAAGGACGATGCCCGCCATATCTTTGTTAAGGGCGATATCTGCGATAAGGCTCTTGTCACTGACCTGATCGCCAAATATGACCCGGATTACGTCATCAACTTTGCTGCCGAAAGCCACGTTGACCGCAGCATCCGCAACCCGGAAATTTTTGTTGAGTCCAATGTTCTGGGCACCGTCAATCTGCTGCAGTGCTGCAAGGATGCCTGGTACGATGCCGACGCCAAGACCTGGAAGGAAGGCAAAAAGTACCTGCAGGTTTCCACCGATGAAGTATACGGTGCCCTGGGCGCCGAAGGCTACTTTATGGAAACGACCCCGCTGTGCCCGCACAGCCCGTACTCCGCTTCCAAGGCAAGTGCCGATATGTTCGTGAAAGCATTCCATGATACCTATGGCATGCCCATCAACATCACTCGCTGCTCCAACAACTATGGTCCGTACCAGTTCCCTGAAAAGCTGATCCCGCTGCTCATCAACAACGCCAAGCACCACAAGACCCTGCCGGTTTACGGCGATGGCATGCAGATCCGTGACTGGCTGTATGTCATGGACCACTGCAAAGCCATTGATATGGTTGCCAACGGCGGCAAGGACGGCGAAGTTTACAATGTCGGCGGCCATAACGAGCGCCCCAACATCTTCATCGTCAAGACTGTCATCGAGCAGCTGCATGACCGCCTGAAGGACGAGGGCATCAGCGAAGAGCTGATCAAGCACGTGGCGGACCGCCTGGGCCATGACCGCCGTTACGGCATTGACCCCACCAAGATCAAGAACGATCTGGGCTGGTACCCCGAAACCCCGTTCGAGAAGGGCATTGTGCTGACCATTGACTGGTACCTGGCCCACGAAGAGTGGATGGACCACGTGACCAGCGGCAACTACCAGAAGTATTACGAGCAGATGTACAAAAACAAGTAATGCTGCCGCACATTTGTTAAATTCTGCAAAACACCCCGCCGCCGCTTTGCAAAGCGGCGGCGTTTGTGGTATACTAATTTTGCACTATAAACAAAAACTCGAACAGTATGATGCGCGTACATGCGTGTTTTTACGGTTATCCATTATTCTGAATTTTTAATGATCTTGAGGTTTTTTGAATGGCAATTTCCAGAGAAGAACAACTGCGCAATAACCGCCGCCTTTCACGCCAGATCGTGGGTGCAGTGGCAATCGTATTGATTATCATTGGTCTGTTTACCGTATTAAGCTGGGTGGTTGGCGTGCTGCGCAGCGCGTTGGATGATACCGAACGCCGCCAGAGCTATGCCGACCGTCTGTACGGTCTTGTCATGTTTGACACTATGCCGTTTGACGATGTGAGCAAGGTGGATCAGTCGGAGTTTTTACAGGCTGCCATCTGGGGCGCTGTGTACCAGATCCAAAAGCGGGATAACGGCCTGAGCGACTATGAGCGCGACAGCGAAACCGGCTCCATCATTCTGCCCAAACTGGAAGTTGACACCTACCTGACCAACCTGCTTGGCCCGGATTACAAGATCACCGATGGCTCTTTCCAGACCGAAGAGTTCAATTATACCTATGACGAGGAAAAGCAGGGCTATTTGGTTCCTGTTACCAGCATGGTGGCTATGTATACCCCGGAAGTGGAAAAGATTTCCACCCAGAGCGGCAAGACCTATGTGACGGTTGGCTATATCCCCACCATCAACAATAGCTCCAGCGGCGAGATCAACCTGACCGCCCCCACGGAGCCGACCAAGTATATGGACTATGTGTTCACCCGCGGCGAGGGCCGTAAGTGGTATCTGAGTGCATTGCAGGAAAGCGATATGCAGCCCGAAGTGTCTGCTTCGACCGCAGCCCCGACCACCGATTCCGGCGACCCGCAGGAGTTGGTGCAGAACAACCTGGATTCCAGCATGGCCGATACCGGCAATGCTGCGGACGGTGCCGCAGACGGCACCGCTGAACCGGACAGCACGGCGGACGACCAGACCGATGCCCAGAGCGAACCTGAAGCTGATACCGGGGATACCGGTGGGGATACGCAGGATAGTTCAGGTACGGAATAAGCTCCTGCTGACAAAACGATAATCTTCATGAAGCTGCACAGCCCAAACGCTGTGCAGTTTTTTGTATGGTAGGGCGGGGTCACCCGACCCCACTGAAGGCGGCCCGACCGTACAATAAAAATGTGTGATATACCTTGCCCACAGTAGGGGAGCAGCGTCCCCGACACCCCAGACAAACCTTGCGGCAAATCTCATTATGGCAGATGTGCCAAAGCTCCGGAATGGTCAAGACCGCTCCCTACAAAGCAAGGTATCATGTATACCAAACAGAAAAACGACCGGTGGAACAGCCAGCCCTCTGGCTGCCGCAGAGAAACGCTGCCAATGCATAAAACATGCCGCCGCGCAGTTATACTACCCCTGCACAACATCAGCTCAACAACAAAAATGACAAAACAGACTGCAGAAGACCGTGCTTTTTTGATTGACAAAACAAGCGCGGCGTGATAATATGATAGCTGTACATTGCCCTCTATTTTTAACGTTGAACAGATGTTAAATACTTGTGCAATGGCAACACGGAAAAGTAGGAGAACATAGCATGAGACGGACTTTGGCAGCGCCGGGCCTTGCAGCTGTGCTGGGTATGGCATTGCTGCTGACCGCCTGCGGTAAAACAAACGCACATAACAATACGGCAGGCGAAACGGTCAGCACGGCACTGTTTGACTTTTCCATTACGGATGTCAGCCTGGTGGAAAGCTACCCCGGCATTGATATCCCGGATGGCGAATGCCTGGTGCGCATGCGCCTGAACATCAAGAACACCAGCAGCCAGACCTACACGATGTTCCTGCAGGATTTCCAGATCCAGTGGGGCGAGGGCGACAGCGATTACGGCACCTGCCTGAACGCAGTGGATGATACCATGATGCCGTATGCTTATGAGCTGACCCCCGGCCAGGAGCGCAGCGACTGGCTGATGGCTGAAATCCCCGATGGCAGCACCAGCTGCACCATTGCGTATCAGGAATACAAGACCGATGGCAGCAAAGGCGATGCCTACTTTGTGGAGGCAGCTCTGTGAGCCAGCAGTCGCGCATTCTTGCAGGGGTGTTTTGCTCCGGTATGGCGGCGGCGTTGATTGCTATGGCGGCACTGCAGCTGCCCAACTGGCTGCAGCAGCGCAAGATGGTGAGCGAGAGCCCGCCGGTGGTGCAGACTGCAGAACCAGAGCAGACGCCGGAGCCGCAGGTTACCGCGGCCCCCACCGTGCAGCCCGCCGTTACCCCGGAACCGCGGGATTTTACCGCACTGCTGGAGCGTAACCCCGAAGTGATTGGCTGGATCAAGATCGATGATACCGATGTTAACCTGCCGGTGATGCAAAAAGAAGGGGACAACAGCTATTACTTAAAGCACGATTTAGACAAGAATAGGGATAACCTGGGCCTGCCATACCTGGATTATGAGTGCGATATCCAGCAAAGCCGCCATTTGATCCTGTACGGCCACAACATGGGCGTGGGGGATACGGTGCGGTTTTCCAGCCTGCAAAATTACCGCGAGCCGGAATATTATCAGGAACACCCGGTCATTGAGCTGGACAGCCTGAACGGCGGCCAGTACTACAAGATCGTGGCAGTTTATGCAATTACCACGCGCGAAAGCGATGGCGATGTGTTCCACTTTAACCAGTATGTGAACTTTGCCGATGATGCGGCAGAGCAGGAATACCTGGATGAAGTGGCCAAGCGCGCGTTTTATACCACGGGCGATTATGCCCGCGCAGACGAACGGCTTTTGACATTGTGTACCTGTACCTATGAAATGTCGGATGCCCGCCTGCTGATCATGGCACGCCCGCTGCGGGACGGGGAAACGCTGACGGCGGATGAAGTTGCCGTCAATCCGGACCCGCTGCTGCCAGCCCGCTGGCCGGCCGGGGCGTAAAATCTTTATTTGAATTCTGGGCACAAAGGCAACAGCAATCCGTACCTTTGCGTTTGGGATATAATTTTGGAAAGGGAGTAAAAATTATGCAAAAGACGAGCAGGTTTTCGCGTCTGCTTACGCTGGTTACGGCTGTTGCCTTGGCAGTTTGTCTGCCTGTATCGGCGTATGCAGAAACCGAGACCACCGAGGAAGCTGCTGCACCCGCAGTAGTGGAGGAGGCTGCACAGGACAACACCGCTGACGAAGCTGCAAGCGAAGACAGCGCTTCCTGTGTGCGCGTGGTGGATGTTACCATTTTTATGGACACCACCAAGGGCCATTTCGAGAGCGATCCCGACAATGTTGCCCTGACTTATCTGAACCGTGCCGAGTTTGAGGAGACTCCGATCACTCTGCCCACCGTTATCGCAAACGAGGGCTGGGAGTTCAAGGGCTGGGACGTTTGGGGCAAAGAGCACTTTGTCCTGGGCGCCGATGCTACTGAACTGGGCACCAGCGGCCTTGGTGCATTCCCGGTTGGCAGCCTGGTAGGCGGTATCTACCTGTACCCCATCTTTATGGAAGCTCCGAAGCCGGTAGAGCCGACCGCTACCCCGGTAGAGCCGACCGCTACTCCGGTTGAGCCGACTGCTACCCCGGTTGAGCCGACTGCTACTCCGGTGGAGCCGACTGCCACTCCGGCAGAGCCGACCGCTACCCCGGCAGAGCCGACTGCCACCCCGACCGAGCCGACCGCTACCCCGGTCGTGACCCCGACCACCCCGGTTATCCCGGAGACCACTCCGACCAATACTCCGGCAAACACCCCGACTGAGAAAACCAATACCCCGGACAATACTCCGACCAACACCCCGGATGTTACCAAGTCCAACACCCCCGCTGATAACTCCAGCAAGATCATCCCGCAGACCGGCGTTTCCAGCACCAACAGCAACTCTGTTGCAGGTCTGGCCATCGTTCTGGTTGCCGCACTGGGCGGCGCTGCCGCTTACCTGTTCATCAACCGCAAGAAGCTGAACTGATAAGTGTAAAGTGATAGAGCTTTGAATTATTTAAAAACAGCCTTCGGCATTTGCCGAAGGCTGTTTTTGTGGTTGGGTAGCTTGAGCGAGCGACAACCACCAGCTAAGCTGGTGGAATAAAAACGGCTTTAGCCCTAGACAAAGAGAAACCTCCCCGTAGAATAGAGTGTGGGTTTGCCAACCACATTCTAGGAACAGAGAGGTTTATCTTTGAAATGAAAAATAACAAAGACGTAGATAGTTTAAGCCATACGACATGGAGATGTCAATACTATGTAGTGTTTGCACCGAAATATCGGAGAATGGTGATGTTGCAAATCCGAAAGTGTACAACGGCGTGATGAGAAAACTAGAAAGGCTACAAAAAGAGTGAGTTTTTGGAAACTGTAATTAAGGCTGACGCTGGGCATGTTTGGCGCGTGCTGGATGAATTTATGGATGCGCTAAAAGAAACAAAACCGGACGTGTATAGGGATTTGGTGCACGACTTGCAAAGAAAATAGGCAAATGTGTACTAAAGTGTGTACTAACAAAAGAAAACACCGTAGATTTTAACGAATCTACGGTGTTTTCTATGGTGCGCGGTACAGGACTCGAACCTGTGACCTCCTGCACGTCAAGCAGATGCTCTACCAGCTGAGCTAACCGCGCATGTCCTTGCGACTTGTATACTATACCAAATCCAAGCAGAAAAAGCAAGCCCTTTTTTCGAAAAAAATGAAAAAATTCAGAAAATACATGAAATAGAACGCACCACCGCAAAAGAAATTTGCAAATGCGGAAGGGCTTTTCCTTGCCGCATACACGGCTTTGTGGTATACTGATACAGTTAAATGGGGATAGTGCACCCTTTTGCCGGTGCGGCGTTTCCTGAATAGATTCAAACACAGGGAAAGGGGATACTATGCGGGTTTTGGGCATCGACCCCGGCTATGCGATCGTGGGCTGGGGCGTTGTGGAATATGCAGGCAACCGTTTTGCGCCCATCGCTTACGGCGCAGTGTGTACCGATAAGGACACGCCGTTTGAACAGCGCCTGATTGAAATTTATGACGGCATCAAGGATATCTGTACCCGCTATCAGCCGGAAGCACTCTCCATTGAAAAGCTGTACTACCAGCATAACCAGACGACCGTCATCGGCGTGGCGGAAGCCCGCGGGGTGATTTTGCTGGCTGCCGCGCAGTGCGGCGTACCAATTTATGAGTACACCCCCATGCAGGTCAAGCAGGCTGTGACCGGGTATGGCAAGGCGGTAAAAAAGCAGATCCAGGAAATGACCCGCATCATGCTGCACCTGCAAACCATCCCCAAGCCGGACGATACAGCGGACGCCCTGGCCATGGCCGTAGCGCACTGTCACTGCTCCCGCAGCCGCCTGATGGGCACCGCCCCAAGATAAGGGTCGCAGGGCAAATAACCCGGCGCACGGCAACATAGAATCATAATGGTGTAAGAGCATATTTTAGATATATCTTGGGCAATACCGCATAATTCTAAGTGCCGATACGGCGAGCGAGGTGCGGCAGATGCCAAGCCAAAAGCGCAGATAATACTGGATGTCTTATCGAGCATTTTGGCAACGCAGATGCCGTGCCGCAGCTGCCGGAGCGGTGCTTAAGCCGCAAGGCGGGAATTGTGCGGTGTTGCCCTTGGATAAGAAATAGGAACGAACGATGATTTATTCGCTGACCGGAAAAATCTTAAAGAAAACACTGGATACCGTGGTCATCAGCTGCGCTGGTGTGGGCTATGCGGTGCAGGTGCCCCTGACCACAGCCGAAAGCCTGCCCGCCCCCGGGCGGGAAGGCACGGTGTATACTGTGATGAACGTGACCGAAAACGATGTTTCGCTGTACGGCTTTGCCACCGAGGAGCAGCGCAGCTGCTTCAAGATGCTGACCAGCGTGAGCGGCGTTGGCCCCAAGGCCGGGCTGGCCATTTTGTCCATCATGACGCCGGAGCGTGTGGCACTGGCGGCGTCCAGCGGGGACCACAAGGCGTTTACCAAGGCGAACGGCGTTGGCCCCAAGCTGGCCCAGCGTATTGCTCTGGAACTGAAAGACAAAGTGGGCAAGGGCCTGGCGGATGGCACTGGCTTTGGCGGCGGGGCCGCCGCCGCAGCGCCTGCTCCGTCCAGCGCACCCGCCCAGGCTGTGGCCGCACTGGTGGCGCTGGGGTACAACACCTCGGATGCTGCTGCGGCTGTGGCCCGCATTGACGAAACCCTGCCGGTGCAGGATATTATCAAAATTGCACTGCGCGGGCTTTCGCGTGCGTAAAGGAGTGACCTGAATGAGCCAAAATACGGAATATACGGTGGATCCCAGCCGCCTGGTCAGCCCGGACGCCGCCCCGGCCGATGCCGCCGAGGAAGTCAGCCTGCGCCCCAAAACGCTGGATGATTATATCGGTCAGGAAAAGGCCAAAAACAATCTGCGCATTTACCTGCGCGCCGCCCAGCAGCGCGGGGAACCGATGGACCATATTCTGCTGTACGGCCCGCCGGGCCTTGGCAAAACAACGTTGGCCGGCATTGTGGCGCAGGAGATGGGCGTGCAGATCCGCATTACCTCCGGCCCGGCCATCGAAAAGCCCGGCGATCTTGCCGCTCTGCTGACCAATTTGCAGGAGGGTGATATCCTGTTCATTGATGAGATCCATCGCCTTTCCCGCCAGGTGGAAGAAGTGTTGTACCCCGCACTGGAGGATTACGCGCTGGATATTATGATCGGCAAGGGCCCCAGCGCCCAAAGCATCCGCATCAACCTGCCGCGGTTCACCCTGGTGGGCGCAACCACCCGCGCGGGCCAGCTGACCGGGCCCCTGCGTGACCGCTTTGGCATTCTGCTCAAGCTGGAACCCTACAGCCCGGATGAACTGGCTACCATCATCATGCGCAGCGCAGGCATTTTGAATATCCCCATCGACCGCCCCGGTGCGCTGGAGCTGGCCAAATGCGCCCGCGGCACTCCGCGTATTGCAAACCGCCTGCTCAAGCGCGTGCGTGACTTTGCCACCGTGGAGGGCGATGGGGCAATCGACGGCCCCACTGCTGTGGCAGCCCGCCGCCAGATGGATATTGACGAGCTGGGCCTGGATGAACTGGACCGCAGCGTGCTGCGTGCCATCATTGAGCTGTACGGCGGCGGTCCGGTGGGCCTGGATACCCTGGCGGCCAACCTTGGTGAGGAAAGTGTAACACTGGAAGATGTGTGCGAACCCTACCTGATGCAGATGGGTATGCTGACCCGCACCCCCCGCGGCCGCTGCGTGACCCGCCTGGCCTATGAGCATCTGAACATGCCCGTCCCCAAACACCTGCGCGCCGAAGACGCCGACGAGGTGGATGGGCAGCAGAGAATGTATTAAACAGATAGGAGTTAGGAGTTTTTTGGCAGGGCAGGGCCGCAGGCCTTATTTTGAGCGGTGCGCAGCACCGCAGTCCACCAAAATTATTCTTTATTCATTATAGTTCAATGTGTTGACTTTGATAGATGGAAAGGACTTGACGATATGGGTAAATTGTTTGGTACCGATGGTGTCCGCGGTGTGGCGGGCAAAGACCTGACTTGTGAATTGGCCCTGCAGATCGGCCGCGCAACTGCCGCAGAGCTGACCAGTCTGGACGGCCACCGTCCCCGTATTCTGATTGGCAAAGATACCCGTGTTTCCGGCGATATGCTGGAATGCACCCTGGCTGCCGGTTTGTGCAGCGTTGGCGCAGACGTTGACCTGCTGGGTGTGATCCCCACCCCCGGCGTGGCCTATCTGGTGCGCAAATACGGCGCAGACGCCGGTATTGTGATCTCCGCGTCCCACAACCCGATGGAGTTCAACGGCATCAAGATTTTCAAGGGCGATGGCTACAAGCTGCCCGATGAAGTAGAAAACCGCATTGAGGCTCATATCTTCAAAAACTGCGAGGATATCAAGATCTGTGATGGTGCCGAGATCGGCCGCGTTCACCGCCTGGATACCGCTGTGGATGACTATGTGGATGCTCTGGAGCAGCACATTGATGCAGATCTTTCCGGCCTGAATGTGCTGTTTGACTGCGCCAATGGTGCTTCTGCCAAGGTGGCGCAGAAACTGTTCCCCCGCCTGGGCTGCCAGTGCAGCTTTACCGGCACGCTGGATGACGGCGTTTCCGTCAACGATGGCTGCGGCTCCACCCACCTGGACCGGCTGGAAAAGAAGGTCGTGGAAGGCGGCTTTGACTGCGGCATTGCCTTTGACGGCGATGCAGACCGCTGCCTGGCCTGCGATGAAAAAGGCGCAGAGATCGACGGCGACAAGATCATTGCGTTGGTTGCCAAGGATATGAAAGACCGCGGCCGCCTGGACGGAAATACCGCCGTGGTGACGGTTATGTCCAACCTGGGCTTTATGAAATATATGCAGTCCATTGGCATTGACACCGCCCGCACCGCTGTAGGCGACCGCTACGTGCTGGAAGAGATGCGCGCCCGCGGTTATGCCATCGGCGGCGAGCAGAGCGGCCATGTTATTTTCCTGCACCACTCCACCACCGGCGACGGCGAGTTGACCGCAGGCAAGCTGCTGAAGCTGCTGGCCCGCAAGCACCGCGAAGAGGGTACCAAGATGAGCGAGCTGAACGCCGTTTACACCAAGTTCCCGCAGGTGCTCATCAACCTGACTGCCGACAAGGAGCAGAAGCAGGCTTATAAAGAAGATGAATACATTGCCGGCTTTATTGAGAGTCAGCAGCAGAACCTGATGGGCATGGGCCGCGTGCTGGTGCGTGTTTCCGGCACCGAGCCCAAGATCCGCGTGATGGTGGAAGGCGAGGATATGGAAGCCATCCAGTCCAGCGCAGAGCGCATTGCCGATATGATCCGCCAGCGTATTCCGGGGGTGTGCTGATGCGCCCCGCCGATACCTGGGTCGATTACGAGCTGATCGACGCAACGAATCATAACCGCCTGGAACGCTGGGGCAAAACGCTGCTCATCCGCCCCGACCCGCAGATCATCTGGAAAAACGAGGAAGTCAGCCCCCTGTGGGCCAGGGCAGACGCCATCTATTACCGTTCCGCCAAGGGCGGCGGCCAGTGGGACTACCACAAAAAGCTGCCCCAGAAGTGGAACATCAAATGGCAGGACCTGACGCTGATCGTCAGCCCCACCGGCTTTAAGCATACCGGCGTCTTCCCGGAGCAGGCTGTGAACTGGGCCTGGTACCAGGAAAAGATCAAGGCTGCCGACCGTCCCGTCAAGGTGCTCAACCTGTTCGGCTACACCGGCGGCGCAACATTGGCCTGCCTGGCCGCCGGTGCCAGCGTGACCCATGTGGATGCTTCCAAAGGCATGGTAGCCTGGGCACGGGAAAACGCCCAGGCCAGCAGCCTGGTCGACCGCCCCTGCCGCTGGATCGTGGATGACTGTGCCAAGTTTGTGCAGCGCGAGATCCGCCGCGGCAGCCGCTATGACGCCGTTATCATGGACCCGCCCAGCTATGGCCGCGGCCCCAACGGTGAGATCTGGAAGCTGGAAGATAACGTCTATGACCTCATCACCCTGACAGAACAGGTGCTCAGCGATAAGCCGCTGTTCTTTGCCATCAACTCCTACACCGAGGGCCTGAGCCCGGCGGTTATGGAGTATGTGCTCAAAACCACCCTCTGCCCCAAGGTGGGCGGCCACACCAGCTGCGATGAGATCGGCTTGCCCGTAACCGCCACCGGCGGCGTAGTGCCCTGCGGCGCTACCGCAGTGTGGGAAGAATGAGAGTTAGGAGTTAGGAAGTAGGAGTTAGGAGTTAATTAGGAATTAGGAATGAGCAATTAAAATTGCAATGCCCCGTAGTAGTGTGGTAATTCTAAAGCTTTACTTTTTATGATTTGGAGACTTTCTCCATTTGGCTTTGTTACGAAGCGGCTCTAATTTTTTAAATAGAGCAAATAAGGTAAAGTTTTAGCCTTAATGCACTAGTAGGGGCGCACATTGTGCGCCCGCTAACCTTGCAGGATTAACTTTAGCTCCTTTCAACTCCTCACTCCTCACTCCTACCTCCTAACTAAAAATTTTGGATCACACTATTATTCAGAATAGGGGATACCACATGAAAGAAAACGATATTTTACAGGCGCAGGATGTGCGGTTCCGGTATGATACGGAGCAGCCGAACTTTGCTGTGGACGGGGTGTCGATGGAAGTACACCGCGGCGAGTTTGTGGCTGTGCTGGGTGCCAACGGCTGCGGCAAATCGACCCTGGCCAAGCATTTTAACGCCATTCTGCTGCCGGAAAGCGGCACCGTGCTGGTGGAAGATATGGACACCCGCACCGATGAAAAGCTGTACGACATTCGCCAGAAAGTGGGCATGGTGTTCCAGAACCCGGACAACCAGATCGTTGCCACCGTGGTGGAAGAGGACGTTGCCTTTGCGCTGGAAAACCTTGGCGTGCCCACCGGGGAAATGCGCACCCGCGTGGATGACGCCATGAAGCTGGCGGGGATCTATGAACAGCGCAATAAAGCGCCGCACAAGCTTTCCGGCGGTCAAAAGCAGCGCGTTGCCATCGCGGGCGTGATTGCCATGCGGCCGGACTGCCTGATTCTGGATGAATCCACTGCCATGCTGGACCCCCGCGGCCGCGCCCAGGTAATGAAAACCATCCGCAACCTGCGGGATGCAGGCATTTCCATTGTGTCCATTACCCACTATATGGAGGAAGCCGCCCAAGCCGACCGCATATTGGTCATGAGCCGCGGACGCATTGTGATGGAGGGCACCCCCGAACAGGTGTTCAGCCAGACCAAGCGGCTGCATGGCTACCACCTGGATGTACCCCAGGCCACCGAGCTGCGGGATGAACTGGCCGCCGCCGGCCTGCCTATGCCGGAAAACATCATTACCCCCGAAGAATGCGCCAAGGCCATTTTTGACCTGCTGAAATAAAATGCCGTGCCTTTTGGGCGGCAACACCCCTGTAGAGCGGGGTCACCCGCCCCCGCCGCTTCTGCGAGGAAACCCAAACAACCAATTTTCCCCAACCAGAAAAGGCACAGACTGCACCCGGCAAAAGAGGGACCGGGGCGGTACCGTGCGGGAAGGAATGTAACGTGTCAGAGATCATTAAAGTGGAACATCTGCGCTATGTGTATAACGCTGGTATGCCGGACGAAACCGCAGCGCTGGATGATGTGAGCTTCTCGATTGAAAAAGGTGATTTTGTCGGTGTGATGGGCTCGACCGGGTCCGGCAAATCCACGCTGATCGCCCATTTCAACGGCCTGAACCGCCCCACCAGCGGCAAGATCATTATTGATGGCCGCGATATGTGGGCGGAGGGCGAAAACCTGCGGGATTTCCGCTTCCTTGTGGGGCTGGTCATGCAGTACCCGGAATACCAGCTGTTTGAAGAAACCTGCTGGAAGGATATCGCCTATGGCCCGCGCAACATGGGCTTGGATGAAGAAGAGATCACCCGCCGCGTCAAGCGCGCGGCAGAGTTTGTTGGCCTGGATGAAGCGCTGCTGCAAAAAAGCCCGTTTGAACTTTCCGGCGGGCAAAAGCGCCGCGTTGCCATTGCGGGCGTTATGGCTATGGAGCCCAAGATCCTGGTGCTGGACGAACCCGCAGCAGGCCTTGACCCCGAAGGCCGCGATACCATCCTGAGCCAGATCCGCAACTACCACGAGCAGACCGGCATCACGGTCATTCTGGTCAGCCACTCAATGGAAGATATCGCCCGCTATGCCAACCGCGTACTGGTGATGAGCAAGGCGAAAGTGGCCATGTATGACACGGTGGAAAAGGTCTTTGCCCGTGCGCCGGAGCTGCTGGAACTGGGGCTTTCCGTTCCGCAGGTCACCCAGGTGTTTTTGATGCTGAAAGCAATGGGCATGGAGATCGACACGGATGTGTACACCGTGCCCTATGCGGTCAAAACCGTGCTGAAAGCCTGGAACGCCAAACACCCGGACAAAGCCGTTCCGCTGCCGCAGAACCACAAAACCGTACAGGAAGGGGGCGCTGACTGATGCTGCGTGATATTACCATTGGCCAGCACTTCCCCGGCAACTCGGTGGTGCACCGCTGCGACCCGCGCTTAAAAATTATTGCCACCATTGCCTACATCATTGTGCTGTTTATGGCGTCCAACCCGCTGGGCATTGCGCTTTCGCTGGCGCTGCTGGCCCTGCTGTACAAAGTGGCGCAGATTCCCATCAAGCTGATCGTCAAGAGCTTAAAGCCGATCGTTCCCATTGTGCTGTTCACCGCGGTACTCAACCTGTTCTTCATCACCGGCGAGGGCGAACCGCTGGTACACTTTGGCTTTATCCACATCTACCGCGAGGGTGTGAGCTATGCGGTGCTGATGGCGGTGCGCATTGTGGCATTGATCGCCGGCACCAGCCTGTTGACCTACACCACCAGCCCCATTGTGCTGACGGATGCCATTGAAGCGCTGCTGAAACCCTTTGCCAAGCTGCACCTGCCGGTGCATGAGCTTGCCATGATGATGACGATCGCCCTGCGGTTTATCCCGCTGCTGATCGATGAGACCGAAAAGATCATGAACGCCCAGAAAGCCCGCGGCGCAATGCTGGATAACGGCAAGTTCATGGACCGCATCAAGGCATTGGTGCCGGTGCTGATCCCCCTGTTCATCAGCGCGTTCCGCCGTGCGGACGAGCTTGCCATGGCCATGGAATGCCGCTGCTACCACGGCGGCGAGGGCCGCACCCGCCTGAAGGTGCTCAAGTTCGGCGCGCTGGACGTAAAATGCGCCGTTGTTCTCACCCTCTGTCTCGCCGTCATCCTCTCCACCCGCTGGATCATGGCGGGAATCTGAAATTTAGTTAGGAGTTAGGAAGTAGGAGTTAGGAATTGAAGGTGCGGCTTGCGCCGCAATTTTGGAATAGGGTAAAAGCTGATATTCAAAATGTGCGCGCCAGCGCACACCAAAAACTCCTAACTCCTAACCCCTCACTCCTACCTCCTAACTCCCAAAGGTGTCCCATGAATATTCTCCTCTGGCTTGCCTACAAGGGCACAAATTATTCGGGGTTTCAGGTGCAGCCCAATGGGGTTACGGTGTGTGCGGTGGTGCAGGATGCTATGCAGAGCGTGTTTGGCACCCGGCCCGATGTAAAGGGCTGTTCCCGCACCGATGCCGGGGTGCATGCCCGGCGGTTTGCCCTGAACTTCCATTATGATGGCCGCATCCCGGTGCAGCGCATCCCGCTGGCGTTGAACGCCCGCCTGCCCATGGATGTGCGGGCACTGGCAGCGCAGCAGGTGCCGGATGATTTCCACGCCCGCTATGCCGCCCACGCCAAAACCTACCACTACCGCCTGCGGTGCAGCGCGGTGGATGATCCCTTTGATTATGAGACCTGCCACCGGGTCAACGGTCCGCTGGACCTTGCCGCCATGCAGGCGGCGGCTGCCCATTTTGTTGGCAGGCATGACTTTTTGGCGCTGTGCGCTTCGGGTTCTTCAGCCGCAGCCCACGGCGATACGGTGCGCACCATTACCGCCTGCACCGTGCAGCAGGATGGCGAGCTGTATACCCTGTCCGTAACAGCGGACGGCTACCTGTACAACATGGTGCGCATTCTGGCCGGTACGGTGCTGCAGGCGGGCCTTGGCAAAATGAATCCGGCCGCTGTGCCCGCTCTGCTGCAAAGCAGGAACCGCGGCCAGGCCGGCCCCACGCTGCCCGCCAGGGGGCTGTTTTTGTGGGATGTGCAGTACCCGGATTTAGAGCGCCCGAACGACTGAAACAACTAAATGAGTAACACAACAAGACGGGAAGGAGGCGAAGCCCTTGAACCGTGAAGAAAAAGAGCGGCTGGAACGCCGCCGCCGTATGTTGGCGCGGGAACGGGGCGAAGCCCCGCCAACCCCGCCGCCTGTCTCCAAACAGCAGCCGGAACGGGAACGCCCAGCGCCGGAGCGCAGCGCACCCAGCACCCTGCCGCCCAAAGAGCAAGGCGCAGCTGCGGCACCGGCGGCAACGCTGCGGCCCATCAGCCCTATTCTGCGCCGCCGCCAGCGCCGCAGGCGCATTGCCGTTGTTCTGGTGGTGCTGATTATTGCCGCCGTTATGGCGGTGGGCAGCGGCCTGCTGGGTACATCCATTGCCATGCTGGGGGATATGACGGATTCTATCTCGCTGTATCTTAACCGCGCCGGGGCGGGTTGGCCCGCCAACACCGGCATCCGCACGCCGACCCAGGTGGAACCCCTGGCGGGCGGTTTTGTGGAGATGGATAATGAGGATGTGGCGGTCTATTCCGCTTACGGCGCAAAGATCCGCGCCATCCAGCCCGGCTATGCCCGCCCGGCGCTGGCCGTGGGCAACACCCGCTTTGTGCTGTATAACCGCGCAGGCAAGGAGCTGACGGTGCAGAGCCGCACCCGCCAGCTGTACGCCAAAAGCTTTAATAACGCCATTATGCTGTGCGAAATGGCGCAGAACGGCACCCTGGCCGTGGTGACGGAGTCTGACCGCTATGCGGCGGAAGTGATGGTGTACGATGCTTCTTTCAGCGGGGACCCCTTTACCTGGAAGCTGACCAGCACCGACGGCACCCCCATTGCATTGTCTTTTGCCACGGATAACCACCGCTTTGCCGCGGCAACGGTGGCCGCGAGGGACGGCCAGCTGCGCACTACCGTGCGCATGATGAACACCAATTCGGATACTGCCGGGCCGTTTTATGTGGCGGATACCGGCAGCGTGATCCTGAAGCTGAAATGGATCAGCAGCAGCCGCGTGCTGGCTGTTTTTGATACCTATGCCGCCATCATCAACGTGAGCGATGGCACCGAGAGTGCCCGCTATGATTATGGCGGGGCCACCCTGCAAAGCGTGTCCATCAGCGGGCGCAGCACGGCGCTGCTGCTGGCGGTGCGCGGCGGCGATACCTTGGTCACGCTGGATGATTCGCTCAACCAGCTGGCGAGCGTTGCCGCCGGGCAGGCCAAAAGCGTCAGCAGTACCGCAACGGCGGTCTATCTGCTGACAGCGTCCGGCGTGGAAAGCTATGGCTATGACGGCACCCATAATTGGAGCCGGGATTATGGTGCGGCACCGCAGGCGGTCATCAACGCCCGCGAAACACTGGTATTTATTTCCGGCACAGTAGAGGTTCTGAATGCGCCGCACGAATGATGCTGTGCGGCATGGGAAAGTATGGTAGAGTTATGACACAGTATATTGGCATTGTTTATGATGTGATTTTTCTTTTGCTGGTGCTGGGCGCGGCCGAAACCGGCCGCCGCCGCGGTTTTGCCTCCGGACTGGTGAGCCTTATCGGCTCCGTGGCGGGCATTATCGGCGGCACTTACGGCACCCGCGTTTGGGCCGGCGGCATTTATGATAAATATGTTGCCAGCCACGTTACCGATGTTGTGGCTGACACGCTGGAAAAGACCGGCGGAGATCTGGCCCAGGCAATCCATGCGCTGACCTTTCTGCCGCAGTCGATCCAGCAAAAGCTGATCGATACCGTCAGTGCGGCGTCCAGCAATGCGGTGCCGCAGGTAGTCAATGCGCTGGAACCGCTGTTTCTGCCGGTTATTCAGGCCGTTGTGTTTTTGTCGGTCTGGATCGTGGTGCGGGTGCTCTGCCGGATGCTGGGGCGGGTGCTGCGCGGCATCAATGCCATCCCGCTCATCGGTGGACTGAATCGCATTTTGGGCTTTGCGTTCGGCTTTGTCAGCGGTTTGCTGAACTGCTGGATCTGGTCCATTCTGCTGTGGGTGGCGGCAAACCTGACCGGCGGCAAGCTGGAATTTTTGACCACAGCCACCCTGAACCGAAGCGTGATCTATGGATTTTTAGCAAACCTGAACCCGTTTTTGACCCGCTATTGATTAACAATATCTGAACATTCCCCCCGCCCCTCTTGCAAATATCAGTGGGGTGGGGGATAATAGTACATGGGAAAAGTTCTGAAAACGCATGTTGTGTGCGCGTTTCGGCATTCCCGATCCAATCGAATACCCCATAGAGAGGTGAACCATATGTTATGTACCCGCTGTAAAAAAAGACAGGCGGTTGTGTTTGTGCAGCGGCTGGAAAACGGCAAACCGGTGCAGGAAGGCTACTGCCTGACCTGCGCGCGGGAGCTGCATATTCAGCCTGTGGATGATTTGATGAAGCGGTTTAATATGACCGATGACCAGCTGGCCAGCATGGAAGAGCACATGGCCGACCTGATGCAGCAAGCGCAGGAAAGCGGCGCCATGATGCCCATGATGGACGGCGATATGCAGAACCCCGACGATACCGGGGATGATTTTGTGCCCGGCGGTTCGCCGGTGTTCCCCTTTGGCTTTGGCGGAACCCCCAAGGCTGAGGAGAAGGGCGAAAAGTCCAAAAAACAGCGTGGCCGCGGCCAGCGCAAATACCTGGACACCTACTGTGAAAACCTGACCCAGAAAGCCAAGGACGGCAAGCTGGATGCCATCATTGGCCGTGACCGTGAGGTATACCGCACGGTGCAGATTCTGTGCCGCCGCCAGAAAAACAACCCCTGCCTGATCGGTGAAGCCGGCGTTGGCAAAACCGCCATTGCCGAGGGCATTGCCCAGCGCATTGCCGAAGGCAAAGTGCCCGCCCGCTTACAGGATAAAGAGATCTACCTGCTGGACCTGACGGCCCTTGTGGCAGGCACCCAGTTCCGCGGCCAGTTTGAACAGCGCGTCAAGGGCCTGCTTTCTGAAATCAAGGCCGCCGGCAATGTGATCTTGTTCATTGACGAGATCCACAACATTGTCGGCGCCGGGGATTCGGACGGCGCCATGAACGCCGCCAACATCATGAAACCGGCCCTGTCCCGCGGGCAGATCCAGGTTATCGGCGCAACGACCTTTGCCGAGTACCGCAAGTTTATTGAAAAAGATTCTGCGCTGGAGCGCCGCTTCCAGCCCGTCAAGGTGGAAGAACCCTCCATCAATGATGCCATTGCGGTTATCCGCGGCGTAAAAGGTTATTACGAAAAGTACCACTGCGTGCGTGTGCCCGATTCCATCGTGGCGGATGTGGTACACCTGTCGGAACGGTATATCACCGACCGCTACCTGCCGGATAAGGCTATTGACTTGCTGGATGAATCCTGCGCCTGCTGCAACCTGCGCCACCCTGAAATTACCGAGTTCCTGAACCTGCAAAAGCAGGTGGCAGAGCTGGAAACCAAAGAGCATGACCTGGAAAACCCCGACCCCGAAAAGCAGGGCGATGCCGCTATTGATTACGAGGAACTGGCCAAAACCAAGACCGAGCTGGCCCAGCTGCGCCAAAAGCTGCCCGCGCTGGAGCTGCGCGTGGCCGATATCCAGGTAACGGCGGACGATGTGGCCCAGGTTGTGGAGCTGTGGACCGGCATTCCGGCGGTTAAAATCAAAGAGACCGAGTATGGCCGCCTGATGGGGCTGGAAAATGCCCTGAAAGAGCATATCATCGGCCAGGACGAAGCTGTGCACAGCGTAGCGCTGGCCGTTAAGCGTGCGCGGGCAGACCTGTCTGGCCGCCACCGCCCGGCAAGCTTTATCTTTGTCGGCCCCACCGGCGTGGGCAAAACCGAGCTGGTCAAGCAGCTGGCCAATCAGCTGTTTGATACCGTGGACCCGCTGATCTCCATTGACATGAGTGAGTATATGGAAAAGTACGCGGTGTCCCGCCTGATCGGTTCCCCTCCGGGCTATGTGGGTTATGATGAAGCCGGCCAGCTGACCGAAAAAGTGCGCCGCCATCCTTACAGCGTGGTCCTGTTTGATGAAATCGAAAAGGCCCACCCCGATGTGATGAACATTCTGCTGCAGATCCTGGACGAGGGCAAGATCAACGATGCCCAGGGCCGCACGGTGGATTTTTCCAATACCGTGATCTGCATGACCTCCAACGCCGGTTCTTCGGACCGCACCGCCCTGACTGGCTTTGGCCGCACCGAAGAGCAGGTCAGCCGCGAAAAGAGCATGAAAGCGCTGCAGGAGTTCCTGCGGCCGGAGTTCCTGGGCCGTGTGGATGAAGTGATCACCTTCCGCCCGCTGGAACAGGCTGACCTGGAAAAGATCGCTGCCCTGATGCTGGACGAGTACAAGCCCGGCCTGGAAGCCCGCGGCCTGAAGCTGGAATATACCCCGCAGGCACTGGCAGCCATCGTGAACGAAACATCCACCCGTTTTGGTGCACGTGAACTGCGCAAGACCATCCGCAAAACGCTGGAGGACCCTGTGGCCGAAGCCATTGTGGCGGGCCGCCTGACCGGTGGTCAGGTCGTGACCCTGGCAGCGGATGCTGACGGCAAGCCGCAGCTGGTGCTGCCGGAGTAAGCGCGAATGAAAAAGCCGCGCGTATTGCTCCACCTTGCCGCCCTTGCCATGGGGCTCTGCCTGCTGGCCGGGTGCGCGGCACAGCCTGCCGCACCCGCACAGGCAGCGATCCCCCATATCGAAACCAGCCCCCAGCCCACCGCGGCCCCCAGCCCAACCCCCACCCAGACCCCTGCCCAACAGCAAGATTTACAGCAGGTGTACGGCAGCTGCGGGCTGCTGGCATGGCCCAGCGTGCTGTACAGCATTTATCTGCAGGATGACGCCAACCCCTGGACCGAGGAAGCCCTGGCCCAGACGCGGCAGAACCTTGCCGTGGCGGTGGACTGGATCACCCAGCAGGCGCAGACCTATAACGCCCAGCCGAAAATCTATTACGATACCGGCGAAAACAATCTGAGCACCTTTGCCGCCTACAAAGCCGGTCTGACGGAAGATACCACCACCGGCACAACGTTCTATGACGATGTGGACACCCTGACCGCACAGGTGGATGTGGAATTCATCCAGCAGCAATACGGCACGGCAAGCATTGGCTACCTGATCTTTCTGCCGGTGGATGGGGCTTCCTACTCCATTCTGCATTATCTGGAGGATGGCGGTAATTACCTGAATGAATTCAGCTGTCTTTATCTCTATGATTCCTATGCAGGGGAGAAAACCTACAACAGCCCCACCGTGTATGCCCACGAGATCCTGCATCTGTTTGGTGCGGCAGACCTTTACGTCGGCAGCCGGGATACGTTTGTGACCCAGCCGCTGGCGCAGTATGTGCTGAACACCTGGCCGGATGCTATTATGTATTACACCTACAACAGCGATAACGGCATCAGCTATGACCATATCGAAAAAACGCTCTGCCCGCTGACGGCCTACCGCCTGGGGCTGGTGGACAGCTTCCCCGGGAGCGAGCAGTTCCCGGCGGCAACGCAGGACCCGCCCGGTGTGTTCAGCAACGGCGCAGGCCAGAACTGGGCCGCAAGCGATGAAGCAGCCTGAACAGGGGAGGTGAAGGCATGTATGGGGATGAATGGCCGCTGCGGGTAACAGGGATTGCCAGCGCGGCGGAATCCGAATGGCGCATTGGCCAGCAAACGCCGGAGCGCACCTGTGAGGGCTGGCTGCTGGTATATGTAAAAAGCGGTATGGTGGAAGAGCTGTGCGATACCCACCGGGTGCTGCTGCGCGCCGGGCAGATTTTGTTCCACCAGCCCGCAGAGCTGTTTGCCATGCGCGCAGTGGGCGAAGTTCCGCCGGAGGTGTTCCGCGTGGAATTTACCGCGGACGGCAGTGCGATGGATTCTTTCCGCAGCTGCCATATGCGGCTCGGCAACGCCGAAAAAAGCTGTCTGCGCCAGCTGGCAGAAACGGTGCGCGAGGTGTTCCAGCCGGTGCAGGATGCCTGCCAGATGCCCGCCCGCCGCGCGGAAATCCCGTTTGGCGGCAAAGAGCTGCAAACCATCTATCTGGCACAGCTGCTGTACCTGTTGGCCCGCCGCAGGCAACGCACCCGCAAACAAAGCCCCCGTGCCCGCGCCGAGCAGGAGCAGGCAGCCCTTGTGGAAAGCGTGCGCCTGTACTTTGCACAGAACATTGAAAAGCCGCTGGCGCTGGACCAGGTGTGCGATGCCAATGGCTGCTCCCGCGTGGCATTGCAACAGGCGTTCCGCGCCCGCACCCGCATGGGGCCGATGGAGTATTTTTCCTGCATGAAAGCCGAACAGGCAGCGCTGCTGCTGACCCAGGGGTACGGCCCCGGCGAAACGGCCCGTATGCTGGGGTATGGCTCCCTGGCGTGGTTCAGCAGGCGGTTCCACGCCCTGACCGGCCAAACGCCCGGCGCTTACCGCCGCGCCCCACACCCGCTGCATCTGTGCGAACGGTAAAGGTAACAACAAAGTTACATATCAAACATGGAAACATCTATTTCCATATTGTGATAAAGACGTTAGAATAAAATCAACAAGGGAACGAAGCAAACCCTGCGGATGCCCTGTTGAAGATACAAAATCCCGGCAACAACTTTCCATATTGTGTAAAGGAGCGATCAGTATGTCTATTTTGGTCAGCGGCGGCGCCGGTTACATCGGCAGCCATACCTGTGTGGAGCTTCTCAATGCGGGTTACGATATTGTGGTGGCAGATAACTATTACAACTCCTGCCCCGAAGCCCTGAAGCGTGTGCGCGAGATCACCGGTAAGGATTTCAAGTTTGTGGAAGCAGACATGACCGACCATGCGGCAGTTGAAAAGGTCTTTGCGGAAAATCCCGGCATTGACTGTGTGATCCAGTTTGCCGCCTACAAGGCCGTGGGCGAAAGCGTTTCCAAGCCCATCGAGTATTACTCCAACAACCTGAACTGCACCCTGAACATCCTGGATGTTATGCGCCGTTACGATTGCCATAACATCATCTTCTCCTCCTCCGCAACGGTTTACGGCGACCCCGCCAGCGTGCCCATCCGCGAGGATTTCCCTGTTGGTGCAACCACCAACCCGTATGGCACTACCAAGGTGTTTACCGAGCGCATCCTGACCGACTGCTGCAAGGCAGACCCGGAGCTGAACGTTGCTCTGCTGCGTTACTTCAACCCCATCGGTGCACATCCTTCCGGAAAGATCGGCGAGGACCCGAACGGCATCCCCAACAACCTGGTGCCCTACATCGCCAAAGTTGCCGTTGGCAAGCTGGAAAAAGTGCATGTGTACGGCAATGATTACCCTACCCCCGATGGCACCGGCGTGCGCGACTACATCCACGTTGTGGACCTGGCCCGCGGCCATGTGGCAGCCATCAAAAAGCTGGAAGAAAAGCCCGGCCTGTTCATCTGCAACCTGGGCACCGGCCACGGCTACAGTGTGCTGGATGTGATTCATGCATTCAGCAAGGCCTGCGGCAAGGAGCTGCCCTATGTCATTGACCCGCGCCGCCCCGGCGATATTGCCGAGTGCTGGTGCGATCCCAGCAAGGCCAAGCGTGAGCTGGGCTGGGAAGCTGAGTACGGCATTGACGAAATGTGCCGCGACAGCTGGAACTGGCAGAGCCACAACCCCGATGGGTATAAGACCGCTGAATAATTAAAATAGTAAAAAACACAAAACAGGGCGGCCGGGAAAACTTCTCGGCCGCCCTGTTGGTGTATCAGGTAGCGTTTGTATGGGTTTAATGCGTTAGAAAAAAGCGTTTGACCCTGTGGAGCCCGTGGGAGCGCACATTGTACGCTCGGCCACGTAAGGCGGGATGCCCTCATCCCGACGTGTGCGCATATTACGGCCCGCCATGCAGGACGATGCGAGCGTCGTTTCCTACACATGGTTTGCAGGTTCGCAGCCCAATATTTGCGTTTCTTCCCTGTGCGATGAGGGCATCGCGCCCTAGGGTGTATCTCAAGCATCCGGTTCCTTTTTCTCCTGCCCCATCCCCTGAATCTTTGCGTTCAGCCCGGCACCCAAAAACAGCACATTGATGTTCACATTCAGCCAAAGCGTAATCAGCACGATTGCAGCCAAAGAACCGTAAATGTACGATAACTTCCAGAAATGCCCGATGTAAAACGAGAATATTTTGGAAAACAGCGTCCACACCGCTACCACAGCGGCGGCCCCCGGCAGCTGATCTCGTATGCGGCGCTTGCCGCCGGGCACATAGGTGTAGATCAGTGTTACCGTCAGCAGCGAAAGCGCCAACGAAAGCACAGCACTGATGCTGAGCAGGCTGTGCAGCCGCTGCAGCAGCCCGCCCACCAGGGTATGCAGCGGCAGCAGCCCGGCCAGCCCGCGCAGGATTGGGCTCAGGCTTTGCACCACCATGGCAACCAGCATCAGGCCCTCAAACAAAAAGGTATACAGCACAGCCCACAAACGGTCAAACATTGTTTTGCGGGCACCGGGGGTCAGCTTTTGCAGGCCCTTTTGCACCGCGGCCATCCCACCGGAAGCGGAGATCACCGTGGTGATGACGGCAAAGGAAGCCATGAAGGTGGTGGACTGATCATTCAGGTTGGCAATCACATCCACCGCCATTGACTGGATGGCCGGGATATCCGGCAAAAGCTGGGCAACCAGCGCGGCAATGTCCGAAACCGAATAAAACGGCAGCATGTTGATGATGACCAGCACCCACATCAGCAGCGGCAGCGCTGCCGTAAGCAGCAGCAAGGTGGCGTGTCCGGCGTATACGGCCATATCCAGCGCCAGATACTGCCGCAGCAGGTCCAGCAGTGCAGGCAGCAGGGTTGAGGCTTGTTTTTTCATGGCGTTCTCCTGAATCCCCCACGCTCAGGGGCAAAATAAAAAACATTATAAGGCAACACCGCACAATTCCCGCCTTGCGGCTTAAGCACCGCTCCGGCAGCTGCGGCACGGCATCTGCGTTGCCAAAATGCTCGATAAGACATCCAGTATTATCTGCGCTTTTGGCTTGGCATCTGCCGCACCTCGCTCGCCGTATCGGCACTTAGAATTATGCGGTATTGCCATAACCATTATACAGGCCCGCTCCCGCGCCTGACAATGGGCAGTTGGGGGAAAATGTGCCGCAGGGCAAAGTTTTTCGGTTTTGTGCTGCTAACTGGCCGAACAGCCGCCGGGTGTGCTATAATAAACCATGAATAAAAACCGCCGCCCCGGCGGAAAGGAGAACTCAATGAAAGATTCCATCAAAGCTCTGCGCGAGCTGGAGAAAAGACTGTATGCCTACCAGTACGCAATGGCCATTGCCGATTATGACAGTGAGACGGTAGCCCCGCTGGAAAGCAGCGCGGGCCGCGCCGAAGCCATGGAGGTGCTGAGCCGCGCCTACTTTGACCAGCTGGTCAGCGCTGACACCGCCGCCCTGCTGCAGCGCGCTGCCGCTGATGCCGAAACCGAACAGGAAAAGGCAGAAGTGCGGGAGTTGCAGCGCAGCTATGACGAGATTGGCAAGATCCCGGCAGAAGAGTACGCCGCGTTCACCAAGCTGACGCAGGAAAGCATGCCCGCATGGGGCAAGGCAAAGCGCGGCAATGACTTTGCCGGTTTTGCCCCGTATCTGGAAAAAATTGTGGAATCCCTGCGCGCGCAGGCCCACTATTTTGCCCCTGACCGCGACCCGTATGAAGTTTGGCTGGACCGCTATGAACACGGCCTGACCATTGCCCAGTGTGATACTTTCTTTGCCGCCCTGCGCGAGACCATTGTGCCGCTGCTGGCTGCCATAAAAGAGCGCGGCAGCGCCATCCGCACCGACTTTTTGTATCAGAATTGGCCCATTGAGCAGCAGCGCAAGCTTTCCAAAAAGATCATGGAAGTGTGGGGGCTGGACCCGGACCACTGCGTATTGGGCGAAACGGAACACCCCTTTACCTCCGGCTTCTGGCACGGCGATGTGCGCATTACCACCCATTATATGCCGCAGGATATGTTCTCCAACCTGTACAGCGTGGCGCACGAGGGCGGCCATGCCCTGTATGAGCTGAACGTTGACCCTAAGTATGATTATACCATCCTGGCGGGCGGCGCAACCACCGGCCTGCACGAAAGCCAGAGCCGCCTGTTTGAAAACTATGTGGGCCGCAGCCGCGCGTTCATCCACTATTTGTATCCCACTTTGCTGGAGCTGTTCCCCCAGCAGCTGAACGGCGTGACCGAGGAAGAAATCTACCGCGCCGTCAACCGCGCCGAGCCGAGCCTGATCCGCACCGAGGCGGACGAGCTGACCTACTCTTTGCACATTATGGTGCGGTATGAGCTGGAAAAGGCCCTGATGCAGGGCACCCTGACCGTGGCCGACCTGCCCGCCGCCTGGAACGCCAAGTATAAGGAATACCTTGGCGTGGATGTGCCGGACGATACCCACGGCTGTTTGCAGGATATCCACTGGGCAATGGGCGATATGGGCTACTTCCCCAGCTATGCGCTGGGCAGTGCTTACAGCGCACAGGCGGTGGATGACCTGCGCAAAACCATGGACCTGGACGCCCAGTGGGCCGAAGGCAACATGCAGCCGTTGAAAGACGCTCTGCGCAGCCGCGTGTGGCAGCATGGCCGCGCCAAGGAACCGCAGTGGCTGGTGCAAAGCCTGTGCGGCGGCGCATTTGATGCCGCCCACTACACCAACTACCTGAAAAACAAATATACCGAGCTGTACGGCCTGTAAGCACAGCCGGTAAAAATAAAACAAAGCGGGCGCACCGTTATGCAATAGACGGCGCGCCCGCTTCGCTATAAGCAGGAAAGAGAGAATCAAATTTATTTTGCGGTGTCATCCGGCTTAGTGGGTTCTGTTGGCTGCGCCTGCACAGCGGCAGCCTTTGCAGCGAGCTTGGCCTGCTTTTTCTCCGCCCGGCGGGCCTTGCGGCGCTTGAGGGCGGGCCGTGCCACCAGCAGGATGGCAAGCACGATCAGTACCACCGGCCACAGGTAAACCACCACCAGGATGAGATCTTCGGCCCCATCCACAAAGCCGCGCCAGCCGCTGGTAACGGCTTCCACAAACTTTTCGCCAAAGGTGGTGGCGGTGGGGGTCAGTACCCGCACTTCCTGCAGGGAAATATCCACGGTGGAATAGCGCACCTGGTTATCCATCAGCCGCATCTGGCCGGTGTAGCTTTCCAGCTGATACTGCACATCCGAAAGCTGGCTTTCAATTTCCAGCAGGTCGGCGGTGGTTTCAGCTTTGTCGGCCAGGGCGTTCAGCCGGTCACGCTGGTCGTTCAGGGCTTTCAGGCGGGCTTCCACATCTACATACTCAGCGGTAATGTCCTGCGCACTCTCGTTCAGCGAGGTCACGTTCCCGGCTTCCCCGGCGGCGGTCAAAAAGCTGCGGTAGTTTTCGGCGGGGATGCGCGCGGTGTAATAAGTATAGCGACTGCCGGAATCCTTGCTGCCGCTCTGGTCAGTGCTTTCCAGGTAGCCGTTCGCGGCGGTTACGGCCTCCTGCAAGGCGGCGCGGGTGGTATCGTAGTCGGTGGTTTCCATCCGCACGCTGGCGTTATACACGATCTTGCGGCTGCTTTCCACCGTGGAAGGATCCAGCATCGAGCTGGTCAGATCGTCTGAAGAAAAACTGCTGCCTTCCCCGGCTGCGGCGCTTTCGGCGCTGTAAGATTCATAGTCTCCGGCATCCTGGCTGCTAAAGGCGGCGGTATCGTTAGAAGGAGCGGCGGAGTAGGTGCTGCGGCTGGTGGAACCGCAGGCAGCAAGGCTGAGCGCCAGCGCGGCGGATGCGGCAAGGCTGGCAAAGCGGGATAGTGTTGTATGTTTCATAGGGCACTCTCCTTATTGTGTTGTGTGGTAAGGGGTAAGCCAAAAGCAATATCTGCTTCCTTTACCAGTATAACACGGAAGTGGCACCGGAATGTTACAGCTTGATGTCAAAAAAAGCGGGGTGCGCCGCAAAACCGGCACACCCCACAAAAATGATTCTAATTATTCAGCTTTTTGACCAAGAACCTTGATGTCGTCATTGTCCGCAAAGGCAACAGCGTTGTAACCAGCGGCTTCCAATGTGCCGAACTGCTTGCCCAGCTTTTTGGCCTGGGGCAGAACCGTCACATCATAGGCTGCGCGCAGGGCATCGGCCTTGGCCAGCACGGCGGCGAAATCGGCATCCTTCAGATACAGCAGGGCCAGCTTCTGCTTGGCACCGGGGATCTGGTAATCCTGCTCCAGCAGAATGCCGCAGACACGCTCGAACCCGATGGAGAAGCCAACGGCGGGCACCTGCTGGCCAATGAACTTGCCAACCATATTGTCGTAGCGGCCGCCGCCTGCAACAGCGCCGCTGAACTGCGGGCAGGTCACTTCAAACACCATGCCGGTATAGTATCCCTGGCCGCGCACCAGGCTGGGGGCATAGGCAATGCCGTAACGGCCGTTGGCAATCTTTTCGGCGGTGGCGATGACATAGCGCAGGTCGGCGGTCAGGGTTTCGTCCCCAACGCGGGCGGTCACGGCGTCCAGGCTGAAATCCCCGGCGCGCAGGAACTCATCCAGCGCTTCCACAGCGGCGGCGTCAAACTCTTTTTCCAGCAGCTCTTTCTTTACGCCGTCTGCACCGATCTTATCCAGCTTGTCAAAGCTGATGCAGACGGAATCCAGCTGGTCAGCGGCAAAGCCCATCTTTTCCAGCATGGCGCGCAGGATGCGGCGGTCGTTGATGTTGACAGTGAAATCTTTGAAACCGATGCGCAGCAGAGCGCGAGTGGTCACATCGATCAGCTCCACCTCGGCATTGGGGGAAGAATCGCCCAGAATGTCGATATCACACTGCACAAACTCGCGCAGGCGGCCCTTCTGCGGGCGCTCGGCACGGTAAACGCGGTCGGTCTGGATCACCTTGAAGGGGTTGGGCAGCTCGTTGCGGTTGGCAGCGTAGTAACGGGAAAGCGGCAGGGTCAGGTCATAGCGCAGGCCCATATCGGAAAGCTGCTTTTCATCGCCGGAGCGCAGGGCAGCGGCCAGCTTTTCGCCGCGCTTGAGAACCTTGAAGATCAGGTTCAGGTTGTCGCCGCCATCGGATTTGTCCAGGTTTTCCATATCCTCCAGGATGGGGGTGGAAATGCGCTGGAACCCGGCGGCACGGTAAGTATCCAAAATTTGGCCCTGAATGTAATCACGCAATGCCTGCTCGCGCGGCAAAAGGTCGCGCATGCCCTTCAACGGCTGTGTTTTCATGGTTGTTCCTCCCTATTATCTGCGCGGGCAGCGGCCCGCGGAAAGATCAAAAGATATACCTCTTTATCATATCTGTCCCGGCGTTTTTTGTCAACAAAAACGGGGCATACTGAAGCTGTATCAAACTGTGTGGAACTGGAAGGATAAGGAGGAAGAACACCATGCCAAAACAAAACGGCAACCCCAAAATTCTGGCTGCCGGTGCCGCCGTGCAGCTGCTGACCGGCATTCCGGCGGCCTGGGGCGTGTTCCAAAAGCCGGTCATGGCGCAGTACGGCTTTTCCCGCGGGCAGGCCATGCTCAGCTTTGCCATTCTGGTGGCAGGGTATGGCATCGGCTGCGCCATCGGCGGTTTTGTGCAGGATCAGCACGGCCCGCGCTATGCGGCCCTGTGGGGTACCGCGCTGCTGGGCGGCGGCAGCATGGGGGCAGCGCTGGTGCCGCAGGGCAATGCGGCGTTGTTCTTTTTGGTGTACAGCATCCCGGCAGGGGTAGGCAGCGCCTTTTTGGCCCCGGCGGTGCTGGCCTGCGCCCAAAAGTGGTATGCCAGCCGCAAAGGGCTGGCAACGGGGGTCAGCGGTGCGGCTATGGGGCTTTCCGGTGCGTTTTTAACCGTTTTTGTGGGTTTTGTGGAAAACCGCTGGGGGATGCGTGTCTGTTTTGCCGCGCTCGGTGTGGTGGTGCTGGCGGTGTGCGGGGCATCCGCCGCCGTGCTGCAAAATCCACCCCAGCCCGCCGGCCAGCCAAACGCAAAAGCGGCAAACGACCTGCCGCCCTACCAGATGGTGCGCACCACGCAGTACCGCCTGTGTGTTGCGGGGGTGGCGCTGGCAGCCCCGCCCATGCTGCTGTTCAGCCCGGAGATTCTGACCATTGCAGCGGACCGCGGCCTGCCGGAGCAGTGGGCGCCCTTGTGCGTGGCAGTGGGCAGTGCGGCCAGTGCAGCAGGGCGGTTGCTTTGCCCCGCTGCCAGTGACCACTGGGGCCGCAAACCAGTTTTGTACGGGGTGTATGCGGCCCTGGCGGCGGGCAGCATCGGGTTTGCCTTTGCGCAGGGGTGGTGGGTGCTGGCGGCTTACTGTGTGCTGACCTGCTTTTACTCCGGCGGCGCGGCGGTGCAGCCCGCCTTAAATACGGACCTGTTCGGCCTTGCCCATGCGGGGGTCAACTATGGCTTGATCGCCCTTGGCATGAGCGCCGGCAGCCTGCTGAGTTATGCGGGCAGCCAGCTGCTGGACCTGCCTGCCCGGCATATGCTGGCGGTAGCCAGCGCCGTGGCGGGCGGGATATGTTTCCTATTTGTAAAACCTGTAGCAACGGTTGAAAAGCAGCAGGGGAACGGGTAAAATAATACAAGGCAATACCGCATAATTCTAAGTGCCGATACGGCGAGCGAGGTGCGGCAGATGCCGTGCCGCAGCTGCCGGAGCGGTGCTTAAGCCGCAAGGCGGGAATTGTGCGGTGTTGCCACAATACAGTTGCCCGCACGCCGCAAAGCCTGCGGGAAAAAGACCCGGAGGTAATTTGAACCATGCGTTCTGACCAACAGCAAGCGATCAACCGCTTGGCGGGCACCTCGGCAACCGCTTTTTTGTGCGCGGTGCTGTGCGTGTACCCGCTGTACATTGATAAATTTTCCAACCTTGGTGTGACCAAGTTCACCGGCTGTTTTACCCTGTTTCTCTTGTTCCTGCTCTGGCTGGTGGCCTGTACGGCCATTGGGGCCCGTGCGCCCCGCCCGCGCAACGCCAACGCCGGACGGGATGTAACCCTGTGGGGTGTGCTGGCCTTTGCAGGCACTAGCCTGATTTCCACCTTTACATCGCTTTCGCCCACGGCGTCCACCTGGGGGCTGGGGGGCTATTACGGCGGGCTGATGCTGGTGCTGTTTACCGCCGCCGGGTACTGGGCTGTGCGCAGCTACTTGGACCTTGAAAACCTGGATTTTGTTTTCTGGGTGCTGGGCATTACCACAAGCATTGTGGCAGTTTTGTATGTGCTCAACATCTTTAACATTGACCTTATCGGCGCGTATGCAGACACCGCCGTGGTGGAGCGCGCACAGTTTTTTTCAACCCTGGGACAGAAGGACTTTAACGGCTGCTTTTTCTCGGTAGCGCTGCCCATTGTGTTTTACCAGTTCCTGAACGCCAAAGATACCAGAACCGCTGTCTGGACCGGCATTCCGGCAGCGTTTGGCGCGTTGGCGCTGGCCGTTGTGGATTCAGAGGCGCTTGCCCTGGGCATCGGCGCGGCGGTGATGGTGCTGGTCTGCCATAAAAACTTTGCCACCCGCCACCTGCGCCGTGCGGCGCTCATCAGTGCGGCGTTCTTCGGCTGGGCTGCCTGGATGCATTACATGCGTGCCAGCGTTTACACCCAGGGCGGCACCGCCCTGCTGGCCAAACTGGGCGCGTGGCAGGTGGCACTGCCCTGCATGGCGGCAAGCCTGTTGCTGTGGCTGGTGCTGTTTGTGCTGGCCCGCAAAGGCATTGCAGCGCAGGCCCCACTGTACCTGCCGGGGCGGGTCATCACCATTGCTGTGCTGGCGGTGGGGGCGTTGGCCTTTGTGCTGGCCAATGCAATGCCAAACCTGCCCCTGCCGGAAAGCCTGCATAACCTGCTGGTGTTCAACGATGACTGGGGTACCTACCGCGGCGTAGCCTGGCGCGCTGCGTTTGGCACCTGGGCGGACGGCAGCCTGCTGCGCAAGATTGTGGGCATTGGCCCCGGCATGATGCATACCGCCGTGGCCGCCTGGGCAGGCGACGCCATGACAGCCCGCATGGCGACGTTCTATGCCGCGCATAACGAATATCTGGAACAGCTGCTGACGACCGGCATTCTTGGCTTGGCCGCCTGGCTGCTGCTGGTGGCGGCCCACCTGCGGCGCGGGGAACGGAGCTGGAACACTCCCGGCGTGGCCCCAGTCATGCTGGCGCTGTACAGCTATCTGGCACAGGCGGTGGTATCCATCCGGGTATCCATGGTGTTTCCGCTGGTTATGCTGCTGTTCGGTGCGCTGGCGGCCCTGACGGCCCCGGAGCTGCCGCAGCCCGCCGCCCCCGCGCCCCGCGGCAAAAAGCAGCAAAAGCCGGAACCGCTGCCGCCTAAGAACGCCTGGTATTTTGCCAAAACCGTGCTGGCTGCTGTGTTGTGCATGGCAGCGGCAAGCGGCATTGCGCCGCTGCTGTTCGGCTTTCTGATGGGATAAAGCAAAGGAGGGGGGACACTGTGGCTGTGCTGCGCTCCTGCACCCCGCTTTCGTTTCCAATCTGCCGATTGGAATAGATTTTAGAATTCTTTTGACTGGTGAAAACGCCGCCCCGCAGGCAAAACGGGGCGGCGTTTTGCTGAATATGCAGAAAATGGCAAGAAAAATTTATCAAAAACAGACGGTTAGAAAAGACTAACATCTTGAAAAAAGGCCACTACCCTCGTATAATAAAATTAGCTGTGAAAAGCTTGACAATGGACGGCCGGAACGCACAGCCCCCGCGCAGGCTTGCTGATGTTTGTGCGGTGCAAATGGCACCGGCTTCCGACAATAATGCAAAGGAGAGAATATTATGATCGAATACTCCGCACAGGTCAACAATATGTGCCCGATCACGAAGGGTCCGAAGCATGGTCCCGCTCCCATCCCTGAAGAGGGCGAATGGGTCAAGGCCTATAAAATTGAGGACATCAGCGGCTATACCCACGGTGTGGGCTGGTGCGCACCCCAGCAGGGTACCTGCAAGCTGAGCCTGAACATCAAGAACGGCATCATTGAGGAAGCTTTGGTTGAAACCATCGGCTGCTCCGGCATGACCCATTCTGCTGCTATGGCTGGCGAGATCCTGCCCGGCAAGACCATCCTGGAAGCACTGAACACCGACCTCGTCTGCGACGCTATCAACGTTGCAATGCGTGAGCTGTTCCTGCAGATCGTTTACGGCCGCAGCCAGACCGCTTTCTCTGAGAACGGCCTGCCTGTCGGCGCTGGTCTGGATGACCTGGGCAAGGGCCTGCGTTCCATGACCGGTACCATCTTCTCCACCAAGGCCAAGGGCGTTCGCTACCTGGAGCTGACCGAGGGCTACATCCTCAAGACCGCTCTGGATAAGGACAACCAGGTCATCGGCTATCAGTTCGTCCGTCTGGGCAAAATGCTGGAAGCAATCCGCCATGGCATGGACCCGAAGGAAGCTTACGAGAAGAACATCGGCACTTACGGCCGCTTCTCTGCTGAGCAGGGCGCTGTCAAGTACATCGACCCGCGTGAAGAATAAGAGAGGGAGGAACATAGATTATGGCAACTTTTGAATCCCAGAATCGCCGTATGCCCAAGATCGAGGCCTGCCTGAAGGCCAACGGTCTGGAGAGCCTCGACGCCTGCAACGAGATGCTGCTGGCCAAGGGCATCGACTGCGATAAGATCATCCGCGGCATCCAGCCCATCTGCTTCGATAATGCCGTCTGGGCTTACACCCTGGGCACTGCCATCGCTGTCAAGCGCGGCCTGAAGAGCGCTGCTGACTGCGCTGCTGCCATCGGCGAAGGCCTGGAAGCTTTCACCATCCCCGGCTCTGTTGCTGAACAGCGTAAGGTTGGCCTGGGCCACGGCAACCTGGGTGCCATGCTGCTGCATGAGGACACCCATTGCTTCGCTTTCCTGGCTGGCCACGAATCCTTTGCTGCTGCTGAAGGCGCAATCGGCATTGCCCGTACCGCCAACAAGGTCCGCAAGGAACCCCTGCGTGTTATCCTGAACGGCCTGGGCAAGGATGCTGCCCAGATCATCAGCCGTATCAACGGTTTCACCTATGTCAAGACCGATTACGACTTTAAGACCGGCGAACTGAAGGTTGTTGAGACCATCCCGTACTCTGACGGCGAGCGCGCTGCTGTTAAGTGCTACGGCGCTAACGACGTTCTGGAAGGCGTTGCTATCATGAAGGCTGAGGGTGTTGAAGTTTCCATCACCGGTAACTCCACCAACCCGACCCGTTTCCAGCACCTGGTTGCAGGCACCTACAAGAAGTGGGCCCTGGAAAACGGCAAGAAGTACTTCTCCGTTGCTTCCGGCGGCGGCACGGGCCGTACCCTGCACCCGGATAACGTGGCAGCTGGCCCGGCTTCTTACGGCCTGACCGACTCCATGGGCCGTATGCACGGCGATGCCCAGTTTGCTGGTTCCTCCTCTGTGCCCGCTCACGTTGAGATGATGGGCCTGATCGGTGCCGGCAACAACCCGATGGTTGGCATGACCGTTGCCTGCGCTGTTGCAGCTTCCCAGGCAAACGCCTGAGTCAACAGCAATAACTTAATTAGCGATTGAAAAAGCGCCCGATGCAGATTTTCTGTATCGGGCGCTTTTGTTGAATTAGAAATTAGGAATGAGAAGTAGGAATTGGAGATGGGGCGGAGGGATTCTTAATGAATAAAGAATAAATAATAAAGAATAATTGTGGTGGACCGCGGCGCAGAAGCGCCGCTCAGAAAATTTTAGGTTTGATGGTACTTGAAAATGTGCGGCAAACGCAACGCCTAAAACAAACGCAAAACGATGCCCGGAAAGCGCACAACCCCAAATTACAGCTCAATCTCCTGCAGGCGCAGCAACGCCAGAATATAAATCTTCAACGCTTCAATCAGCTTTTCAAACGGGGTGCCCTCGTTGGCACCGTGCATGGGACCGGCGAATTCCGGCAGCTCAATGTCGGTATGCTCCGGGCCAAAGCTGACGGCATACGGGAAGTGACGCGCATAGGTACCGCCGCCCATGGTAAAGGGCTTTTTGTTTTCGCCGGTCACATCGTTGTAGGTGGTGATCAGCGTTTGGATGGCCGGGCTGTCCGCTGCAATGTAGAACGGCACGCGGGAAGATACATCCTCCAGCGTGGCAGCGGTGCCACACACCTGGGTCATCATTTCGGTCAGGTGCTCCGCGGTGGTGGAAGTCGGGTAGCGGCAGTCAAAGCTCTGGCGCAGGCGGCCATCCTTCATCTCGATGGTGCCGCCAATGATGGTCAGCGGGTCAAACACATCGTCGCTGGCGGCAATGCCCAAGGCGCTGCCGTCCGTGGTGGCGTGCAGGGTGTGCAGCACCTGCAGATAAGTGGTCTCGGCCGGGGGGCAGACCTTGCTTTCCAGCAGGCAGGTAACGATCAGCCCAATGGCGTTTACGGTGCCTTGCGGCATGGCGGCGTGGCCGCTTTTGCCCCAGCCGCGGATGATGGTGGTGCCGTTCTCACCAGCTTCAAAGGTCACGCCCTCGGTCTGTTTCAGGGCGCTTTCCGGCAGGCGGACGGTGCAGGCTGCGCGGTCGGGCACAGCGTTGTGGGCAACGCCGCCCACAAAATCAACGATTACACCGTTTTCCAGCACGGGGCTGACCAGCTCGCCGCCAAAACCGCCTTTTTCGCCGTTGCATACCGGGAACTCGGCGTCCGGGGTAAAGCAGAAAGCGGGCTGCTCAAAGTGGGCGGCAAAATAGTCTACGTCGTGCATGTTGGTTTCCTCGTTGGCACCCAGCAGGGCTCGCACGGGGTACTTGAGGGTAACGCCGTTGTCTTTCAGGTATTTCAGGGCATACAGGCACAAAATGCTGGGGCCTTTGTCGTCGGCCACGCCGCGGCCCAGCAGCCAGCCATCCCGCACGCGCACGGTGTAGGGGTCAGCATCCCAGCCGTTGCCCTCGGGCACAACGTCGGTGTGGGTGATGGTAGCCAGATACTTCTGGCCGTCTGCAATGGGGCCGGTCTGCGCCCAGCCGATGTATCCTTCGGCGTTGTGGGTGTCCAGGCCAAGCTCTGCGGCAATTTCCAGGGCTTTGTCCAGCGCAGCCTTGGGGCCTTTGCCAAACGGTGCGCCCGGCTCCGGCGTGCCCTCAACGCTCGGCACAGCCACAAGGCGGGTAATATCACGTAGAATGTTATCACGGTTATTTTCTGCAAATGCGTCAATCGACGCCCAGCGGGAATCTAGCATGGGGTTATCCTCCTGATTCAGCTGCCGGTACGGCAGACAAGTTTGTATACAGCCATTATAACACGAACAGGCCAAACTGCAAGCAGCAGGCTGGCCGGGGACAAAATGGCAGTTATTTGTCCTTTGATTTGCCAAACACAAGGCAGAGCCCAGCGATGCCAACGCACAGTCCGACAAATGCAAACGGAATATCTGACATGCTGGTAAAAATCGTATCATTCAGTCCATCCTGCGCGCAGCTAAGCAGAATGCCGAACAATAGCAATGCGATACCTTTGATTTTGTCTTCCATTGGGAACCTCCTAAATTTGATTGTGGTAAAAAAGTTATGATATGGCAGTACGTTTGATATGGGCAGGTTTTATGTTCTCATCTCAAAGCGCTCTTTTCATCATTTTGGGGTGGACGGACATAACGCAGCATGCCTTCTTCGCAGGCACCGAATCGCAAATAGTTGAATTTTGCTTCATTCAGTGTTATTCCATGGTTAGAGTCGCTGGGTTCATCATTAGAAGCAATGAATGGGTCATTCTCCCAAAAACAGACAGGGCAAATATACCCGCAGTCTTCGCCCGGTGAAACGTTATAGGTGAAATATCCACAACAAGGACATTGATATTTTTTCAAGATATGATTACCTCTGCAAACTGGAATTTGCACAATTCTTGAACTCAACACAAACTGCCATCAGTGGTGTTCCGTTGCCCGTTCTTTGCTGGTAGAATAAAACCATCAAATGAAGGAGGCAACAAGCCATGAATACAGATAAAATCTATGCAGAACAACTCGCAAACGAATATGTACTCAAGGACACCTCCAAGGTGATCGCTCTTCGCAAGCTGGATGCAAAAGCCAAGCTTCCCGCAACCGTTTTTACCTATACCTTCGGCATTATCACTGCGCTGGTAGCCGGTGTTGGAATGTGCCTTTCCATGAAGGCCATCGGCAGCGGTAGCACCACTATGTTTGTCCTCGGCGTGATTGTCGGCATTATCGGGCTACTGGGCATGGGCGTTAATTACCCCATCTACAAAAAAATTGCTGGTACAGGGCAAGCAGAAATACGCTTTTGAAATCATGGAACTGGCAAAAGAAATCAGCGAGATGTAAACAACACGAAAGAAGGTGAGAACGATTGAATAGATCGGAAAGCAGATATTTTGCTACCGCAGCCAGAATGGACGAAGCCTTTCTGACACTAGTATATTACAATCAAAGAAATCTGTGAAGTAGCAGGGGTCAATCGTTCCACCTTCTATCTGCACTATGAAACGATGTCAGACCTGTTCTCGGAGAGTGTCGGTCGTATGAACGAGCAATTTTTTGCTCTATAGGAAACATTACGTTGCGTTAAAGTGCGAAAGCTATGATTCCTATAGAGCAAAAAAACCAATCCGGGGGATCGCACTGCGGCGGAATGGAATCATGTCGCTTATGCGACCCGCCGCAGGCGGAGAATTGCAGAAGAGAAACTAATTCTTGAAAAAAGACTGAAAATCAGTAAAGTGGGAAAAACTATAGATTGTGAAAAAAATATCTGATACTTTTATTTGCTAAAGCATTGACGCATCACAAAAAAGTGTATATAATTTTGCATTAAGGCTTTAAAGCATTAATGCTTTAAAAATCCACATGCCAGGACGGTAGGAGGTACAATATGAGCTATTATGACAGAGCTTTGGAGATGAAGGACGAGCTGGTAGCCAACCGTCGTTATCTCCATGAAAATGCAGAGGTCGGACTGACGCTTCCGAAGACAAGAGCGTTCATTGAAGAAAAATTGAGAGAGTACGGAATCGAACCGCAGCGCTGCGGCGAGGGCGTGACCGGACTTATCGGAAAGGGCGGCAAGGTGTTGCTTCTGAGAGCGGATATGGACGCATTGGCTATGCCGGAGGAGAGTGGACTTCCCTTTGCTTCCAAGGATCCGAAGGCAGCGCACTGCTGCGGTCATGACATGCACGCTACGATGCTTCTGGGTGCGGCAAAGATGCTTAAAGAACATGAAAGCGAGCTGAAGGGAACCATCAAGCTGATGTTCCAGCCCGGAGAAGAGTGCCTGAACGGAAGTCTGAATATGCTGGAACATGGAATTCTGGAGAATCCGAAGGTAGACGCAGCTCTTGCATATCATGTGGGACCGGGTCAGTTGCCCATCGGTATGTTTATGTATAATGACAATTCCACCATGATGTTTTCTAATAATTCACTGAAAATCAAGGTTAAGGGAAAAGGCGGTCATGGAGCGCTTCCTCAGAATTGTATTGACCCTATCAGCATCGGGGCACACATTATCATCGCGCTTCAGGAAATTATCGCAAGAGAATTTGATCCCCATGATGCCTGTGTTATTACCGTGGGAACCTTCCATGCAGGAACAGCCATGAATATCATCCCGGAAGAGGCGGAGCTGACAGGAACTTTGCGTGCGGACACAAAAGAGGCGCAGCAGAAGCTGATGAAGCGCGTAAAAGAAGTTGCAGAGGCTACCGCAAAGGTATACGGGGCAGATACAGAAGTGGAAATCGACGCAGGCGGACCGCCGCTTATCTGTGATCCGTCCACTACGAAAGAGTTTGTAGGCTATATGCGTGAGCTGAAGCTGCCGGAAACCATGGAATATCCGAATATCTCCGCAAGTGCGTCGGAGGACTTCGCATTTGTGGCAGAACAGGTACCGTCCACTTTTATGTATCTGTCCAGCGGCTATATGGATGAGCGCGGTGCATATTCCGCTCATAATCCCAAGGTACAGTTCAATGAGGAAGTTCTGCCCAGAGGCGCGGCATATCTTGCACACTGCGCGCAGCGCTGGTTAGAAGAGCACGCATAAAAGAGGAAGAGGATAGGGAATATGTTTCAGAAGAAAACAAAAGAGGATGATCCGGAAAAACTGACCCACGGCCATGTATTTGCCTACGGCATGGGCGCATTGCCCGCCAATATGAACAATCAGCTGCGAAGCAGCTATCAGCTGTCCTTTATGACAGATATCGCCAAGATTAACCCGGCTATCGCGGGCGCGCTGATGACCATCATGGTTATCTGGGACGCTATCAACGACCCAATTATCGCGGTTCTGGCGGATCGTACCAACACGAAGCGTATGGGCAAATACCGTCCCTGGATGTTCTGGGGCAGCATTTTATTAGGAATTATTACTATTTTGTGCTTTGTAAATCCGGGATTTACGGGAGCCATGAACGCAGGTTATTTCTTCCTGGTGATGTTTATCTACTGCTGGGTGCAGACCATGTTTACGGTATCCTGGCAGGCGCTGAACAGCGTTATGAGTGCAGACCCGCATCAGCGTAACCGTTTGCTGACCTACCGTCAGCTGTTCGGAACCGGAAGCGCCATCGTGGTTTCCATTCTGGTTATGCCCATCGTCAATGGTGCGGCTACAGAGGCAAAGGGCTGGCTGACCATCGCTGCCATTGTCGCTGTCTGTGATATTATCGGTGGTCTGGCCTGCTGTGTGGGCGTCCGGAAGAAGGATTACTACAACAGCCTGCCTGAACCGGAGCGGTTTACCTGGAAGGAACAGCTGCATATCGTCGTACATAACAAGCCGCTGCTTCTGGCAGCAGGCGCCTATGGAACTCTGTTCCTGATGATGAATACCATCAATGCGGCGAACATTTATTTCTACCGTATTGCCCTGGGAAGCACTGACATCATCGCGCTTTCCGGCGTTATCAGCCTGGTATTTTCCATTGGTGTTATCCCGTTTGTGCCGGGTATCCTGAAGAAGATGGAGAAGCGTACCATGGCGATGATCGGCCTTGGTATCTACCTGATTCAGCCCATCGGTTATCTGGTTATGAGAGATACCCTGCTGGCTGAGACCTATCAGTACAACTCCAAGATCCTGATGATCTTCCTGGTACTGACCGCATTTGGTGCGTTCGGCAATATCGTGGCCAATATCGCTATCGTAGCGTTTATCATGGATGTGGCAGACTACACCGAGTGGAAGTTCCACACCGCACAGGCTGCGTTTGTGAACAGCGCCGTAACCCTTCTGAAGAAGCTGAGCGGTTCTGTCTCCACCTTGGTCGTAGGTATCGCGCTGGCGGCGGTAGGTTATGTAAACTACAGCATTGTAACCCCGCAGCTGAGGTCCATGGTAGTGGATATCTGCATCTGGCCCCTATTCGCCATGGGCATCCTCTGCTTCATTATGCTGAAGGCCTATCCGCTGCATGGTGAGTTCAACACGAAGATGCGTGCGGAGCTGAAGGAGCGCCGGGCAAATAAGAACGTATAGTGGTATAGAAATACTGAAAATAAGACCGTCATTCCTGAAAAAATTTCCCAGGGATGGACGGTCTTTTTTTGGGGAAAAATAGTAGTTGACGGACTCTTAAGAATATGCTACATGCATACAACAGTAATAGTTACTATTTCAAAATAAAAAGAAAGGAGATTACATCATGGGAACCAATAAGTACGTCGGAACAAAAACCGAAAAGAATCTGTGGGAGGCATTTGCGGGCGAGTCCCAGGTGCGCAATAAGTACACTTATTGCTGTTTACAGAACTCCCGGACAAGGGCGGCGTACTGGTAAGGCGGTATCTCTCTGGGGATGGTAAGCACCCACCTCCTTGCAAGCTGGGAGTTCCATTGCTTCTCCACAGCTTCGGCGGCGTTCCATAAAGTATTGCGATCTGCGTACTCCGGCGGGGCATTTGCCGGGAGCAGGATTTCATTGTGGACGATACCACGCTTTTCCGGGTAGTGCTTCACTTCCTGGTCGTATTCACAGAACAGCTTTTCGCCGCTCTGGTAAGCAGCGGCGGCAACAGCAGACTGCCGCTGGCTGCGCTGCACAATAGAAATTTCGTTGTGTGGACAGGGCATTTCGTGTCCCTCCTTCCTGTGATTGACTGATGGGGTGGCGTTTTGCCACCCCACCTTGGGCAGAAAAAAAGCAGGAGACCTTTTCAGATTTCCTGCTTGGTGTGCCACTGTGTAGGCGGCGGGTATTTAGTTGTGAAAGTTCGGGGCAAGTTGACCCGATGTGTAGGGAATGAAAAACTGGAAATTATTTTTCTTTGCATTTTATACCGTAATTTCCCCTACTACCATTTTCGTAGCCCCGATATATTTCATATCTTTTTCCATTTATCTCCACTTCGTCATCGTTAATAAATGTATAAGACTCGCCATTTTCTTCACAATATTTTGAAATTGCTTCCATAGTTTTTGCAAGAGTTGGGTAATTGGTACTATCCTCATAAGGAACCCAAAAAGCCTTTTTAAACATATAAAATACCTCCTTCTAATTTGTTAAATAATCCACGAATTTTCAAATCTTTGTAAAATAATAGTATCATACAACTTCGCAAAAGTCCACTTATAACTTCCGATTTGCGAAACACAAGTTTATTTTTCTTCCATTTTGTCTAAAAGCAGATTGATTTTTTGAGAATCAAGTATGTGCAGGAAATAATGAGAGAGATTAACAGTGTGACTGCTGTATAAAGTGGGTAAAAATAAGAGTTTATAAAGTCATCTCCACCAGGAATCAGTGACCCAACAAGTCCACCGAATAGAAGATTTCCATATAAGAAAACAAAAAAGCTGATACATCCAAGCATGACTGCTTTAGATGATGGTTTCATATTGAAAATACCTCCTATTCCAGATAAAACACCCCATCGGGGTTATAACTCGTTCCGTCCGCAGTGATTTCAATGCCGTAGTGGTCGTAAACATTTCCCTCAGTATCCATATCGATCCAGCGGTTGTTCAGATCCTGCTCACTCATCATGCAATAGCCAACGCACGCCGGATCGTTAAAGTAAAATACATAACCCGGCTCCTGCTTCTGGTAGCCGACACAGATGACCCAGTGCCCCTCGGCCAAATAAGTGTCCGCATCATCGGAATTTTGGGTGTTGTAGCCATCCTCTGCCGCGGCCCATGCCTGAATGCAGAGCAGCACAGGGTGCCCCTGGTACAGAGCCGAAGCCAGTTCTGGCGTGGTTCGGTTCTCCTTTGCCGTGACGGTTACGCCGTTTTCCTCAAAAAAGCTGACAATGCTGCCTGGCGGGGTTCCGGCTTCCTCATTGGTGCCAAGTTCTTCCTCATAGGCGGCAAGGTTCCAATCGGCCTGGTATGGGTCCAGCCAGTTCATCACCATCTGCACGCAGGTGGTCCCGCAGGTGTAGCCGCCATACTGGCGCAGGTTCGGCATGTCGATAAAGACATCGGCATCCTGGGTCTGCCCGTCATAGGGTGGCTGAACGGATGACTGTTCCGCAGCTGGCCCTGCGCAGGCGGATAACAGGAAACATGCGGCACAGGCAAAAGTGCCAAGTATCAAGATGTCGTATCGCTTTTCCATTCGGCTCGCTCCTTACTATTTGATACATTTGATACATAGGATCAACGATTTTCTGTGGATTGCTTTTTGAAAAAATGGAAACCGCAGCAGTTGCCGCCGGTACTTAGTTTTTTTGTAAATGTAAAGCCGATTTTGTTCCGCCTGCCGTATGTTGTCAGCATCGCAAAACAGGCGGCACAGCTCCGGGTAACTGTGTTTGGCGCAGGCGGTGTGCCAAAGGCATTTTTGAATCGTGACATCAAAGCAGCCCCGACCGCAGTGCTGTGTACGTTCCCACCCTGACGCTGCCGAATGATTGAATCAGGAAAGCCCGAGTCTGCGCCTGCTGTTCGATTTTCATGGTGTCAGTCTCCCTTGCAGTCCGGTCCTTAACCCCGGCAGCCCGGCTACAAACTTCTCGATTTCTGCGTTCACAAAGGCCGGATTATCGGCATTGGAATTGTGCCCCGCATCCTTGACCCAGGTCAGCGGCAGATGTTCGCCCGCAGCCCACATCGGGTTGTAGCGCTTGGTAGCGCCGGTTTTGTCGTGCTCGCCGCACAGCAGGATGCAGGGGCAGGTGATATCGTACCCAAGGTCTGCCCCAATGGCCCCGGCCAGCATGATGAACCCGTGTTTCATCAGCCCGCAGAACTCATCCCGGCTGTACTGGGCCACCATCTCGCGCATGTTCTGTTGGGCATATTCGGTAATGCCAATGCCCTGCGCAGCGGCATTGCGCAGCATTTTCCAGGGCATGGCGCTGTAAACGGGGGCCATATGGTTCAGCATCCAGAACTCTTTGTCGCTCATGTATTTGCGCTTGAGCGGGGCGGAGTCAATAGAAACAAAGCCGCGCACCTCGCCGGGGTAAGCCTGAATGTACGCCTGTGAAAGATACCCGCCGACCGACTGTCCCACCAGCACCGGTGCGGTGATGCTCTCCGCCTGCAGGATGGCATGCAGCCAGTCGGCCTTTTGCGCCAGGGTGAAGTCCATCACAAAGGGGCGGGATTTGCCGTGGCCGGGGGCATCCCAGGCAAGCAGGTTATAGGTGGATTCAAACGCTTCGACCTGTTTGTCAAACAGGCGGTGATCCGCCGTCAGGCCGGGCAGGAACACCAGCACCGCCCGCCCCGGTTGGAAATCATTCATCCAGTAGTGGATCACGCCGTTTGGCACTGCGTGAGTTTTTTCTGTCATTTTTGGTATCCCTCCCGGTGTGGTTTTCTGGTTCTATTGTAGCATAACTGCGGCGCAAATGCATTGCCGGGCGCAGATTTTATAAGGCAATACCGCATAATTCTAAGTGCCGATACGGCGAGCGAGGTACGGCAGATGCTAAGCCAAAAGCGCAGATAA
>ENA-UEPH01000453-UEPH01000453.1-human-gut-metagenome-genome-assembly--contig:-NODE-453-length-48676-cov-5.266672_pt1 | contig 48676 bp, 35 predicted proteins | sample MGYA00242891_ERZ507898 | MGnify/ENA primary metagenome ERZ507898 (study PRJEB26167, sample SAMN06115411) | human gut metagenome | host: Homo sapiens | place: China:Guizhou | collected 2014-10-15...
AAAGATTATTTAAGGAGAATTACTCTCGATTGTATCAATGTGCTTACTACTATCTTAATGATAGAGAAACAAGTGAAGATGTTGTAAGTGATGCTTTTGAGTATGTTTGGAAAAGCTATGAGCAATTGAAACGTGTCGATCGGGTTGCGGTCCTTTTTCAACAAGTGAAGCATCGGAGTATCAACAATCTAAGGCATTTTAAGATTGTGGAGAAGTATACGTTGGAAATTATGGGAACGGATTCAGAAATAGAAAACTTTTCTGAGCATGAGGATGAACGCTTGGAGCGGGTGCAAAAGGTTATTAATAGTTTATCGCCTCAGACACGTAAGGTTTTGGAAGGGTGTTATTTCAGCGGGAAAAAATATGTAGAGGTAGGAAATGAATTGGGGATTAGTGTGAATACCGTGAAGAAACATATAATGAAGGTTTTGAATTTGTTGCGAGAAGAATTTTCCTAAAAACGGGACCTAAAATGAAAATATAAACGTATTTTATAAAAGTAATACAATGAACGATAAAAAACAAAATATAGATTCGAAAGAACGTTTGCTTGATGCTTTAGATGCTTCAGAAATTACGGATGAAAATCTGAAAGAATTGTTGTCCGATCCAGATAATGTACAAGATATTCGTTTATTACAAGATTGTCGTAAATGTTTTATTTTGGAGGATTCCTCGTTACGGGGTGAACCGGAAGTTGCATGGGAGAATTTCTTGCATAAGCAAAAAGTGAAGCGTAAAAGATTGTCTCGTCGATTACTAGTGTCGTTTGCTGCTGCCGTTGCTTGTTTAGCATTGGTATGGGGCGGATTGAAGTTTTATGTTGATCCGGAAGATGGTCAGGAATTCGTGGCTTATTCCCCGGATTCTACCTCTATTGAAGTGATGTTATCCACGAGTAATGGGCGACAAATAATACTTTCCGATTCTCGGATGGATAGTTTGTTGGAAAATTCGGGTAGAATTTTCCGTCAAGAGAAAATGTTGACGTATGAAAATGATAACCCGATAGATGATTCTGAGATACATACATTGACAACTTACGGGGGGGGATTCTACCAGTTTTGCTTGTCAGATGGTACGTGTGTGTGGCTAAACGCGGAGAGTCGTTTGATATATCCGAGTTTTTTCAAGGGGGACCAACGAGAAGTCGAGTTATATGGGGAAGGTTTTTTTCGGGTCGCTCACGATACAGTACGACCTTTTAGAGTAAAATCGGGGAATATCGTGACAGAGGTGTTAGGTACGGAATTCAATTTGAGAAATTATTCTCAGGAGGATGCTCATGTCACGTTGCTTCAGGGAAGTGTAAAAGTGAGGAATGAATGTTCGTCTGCGGAGGTGGTCATTCGTCCGGGAGAGGATGCTTTTTTGCTGGAGAATGGTTCCTTTGAGGTGAAAAGAGTAGATACGGATAACTATTGTCTGTGGACGGAAGGGTATTTTTATTTCGATAACGAACCTTTATTGAAGATTATGCGAGAATTAGGTAGATGGTATAATGTGAGGGTTGTGTTCAGAAATGATTCAATGATGCATTTGAAGTTACACTTTTGGGCGCAACGGGATCAGGCAATAGAAAAAGCGTTGGAGTTATTGAATACGATGGGTAATGTAAAAGTTACCTATGAAAAGCGTACCATATTTGTAGATTAGATATACGGATTATAGTATAAAATTCGTGATTAGCAATTGTGTAGGCAATTGCTAATTTTTTTTGATATTTTTTTAGGATGAAGGGGGTACCTAATTTATATTTTTAAACGGAATATATGAAAATGTCGACATGAATAGTTTTTTTTATTGAAATTCAAAAACAGGTTTATGAAAAAAATCAACTTATTTTTTCGTGAACAACACGGGTATTTGCAGGTACTTTTTAGGGGTACGTTGCTTGTATGTTTTTTGTTCACGATTTCTTTTGTTCATGCTCAAGTGCAAAAGAATATTACAGTAGAATTTAAAAATGAGCTATTGGCGGAGGTGTTGAAGAAGTTGGAAAAGATGTCTTCGTATAAAATTTTGTTTACTTATGATCATGTGCAAAATTACAGGGTAACAGCCTCTTTGAAGGAGGTAACGATACTTGATGCGTTAGATAAGGTGTTAGAAGGTAAACCGTTTTTTCGAACAGGTATCACGGATGGAAAATATATTTCTGTGAAGTATAATTCCAATAAAACGAGTACGGAAAATAAGTTGAGAACAATCAAAGGATCAGTGCTTGACAAAAATAAAGAACCACTTCCCGGTGTAACGGTACTTATCAAGGGTACGACTACCGGAGTTGTCACGGATACGGATGGTAGCTATGTGATCAGTATACCCGAATCGTCAACTTCTACTTTAGTATTTTCGTGTATTGGAATGAAAAGTGTGGAAGTAGTAGTAAAAGACAATAAAACGATAAATATTACGATGGAGGAAGATGTGACGGAGGTGGGTGAGGTCGTGGTTACCGGGTATTTCAATCAAACAAAGGAAAGTTTTACGGGTACGGTAACTTCTTTCAGCGGGGAGGAATTGAGACAGGTGAATCCGGTGAATGCACTGACAGCTTTGTCGGTGCTGGATCCTTCTTTCAAGATGTTAGAGAATATTTCAGATGGATCGAATCCCAATGTGGTGCCCAAATTTGAAGTACGGGGCAGTTCAAGCATGCCTAACGTGAAGAATGAATACGAGGGAGACCCAAACATGCCGACTTTCATCATGGATGGCTTTGAAGTGTCGGCAGAGAAAGTGTTCGATTTAGACCCGAACCGGATTGAGTCGATGACTTTGCTGAAAGATGCGGCGGCGACCGCCATTTACGGTTCGCGTGCGTCAAACGGCGTGGTGGTGATTGTGACCAAGATGCCGGAATTAGGATCTATCCGCTTGAGTTACAATATGGATTTGTCGTTTAATATTCCGGATTTGCGGGACTATGATTTGCTGAATGCTGAGGAAAAATTAGAATTGGAACGGGCTGCCGGCTATTATAGCTCGACGGTTGCCAACCTGTTGGAGGAGCGGGAAGCGCAGTATAATTACAAAAAGCGTTTGGTGGAGCAGGGCAACAATACCTACTGGTTGAATAAGCCGCTGCATGTGGCGATAGGACATAAGCATTCCCTATTTGTGGAGGGAGGAGAAAACGCCATGCGTTATTCCTTGGATTTATCCTACGAAAGTGCGCTGGGTGTGATGAAAGAATCCGGACGTGAAAGAATCAGTGCCGGCATGCTGTTGCAGTACCAGATGAAAAAGATTGTGTTCAAGAACCAGATGATGTACGATGTGGTGAATGCCGATAACTCGCCCTATGGTAGTTTTAGCGAATACGCGAAGGCAAATCCTTATTATGCCTACAAAGATGAGAATGGGCATTACTTGTATTTGCTGGAAGATGATACGAGAGGGGCTTTTGACAAGGTGCCGAATCCATTATATAATACACAGTTGAACGTGGAAGATCGGTCGTCTTACAGTAATTTCACGAATAATTTCAGCATTGACTGGTATATCACGGAAGCCTTGCGCTTGAAAGGAAACATTGCTATTCACCATCAAAAAAGTGAAGGGGTTGTCTTCAAGCCAGCAAAGCATACGGATTTCAGCAATATGATGGGTGACAATTATTATCGCCGTGGTTCTTACCAGGCGACAGAAGGTAAGGAATTTGGGTACGATGCCAGCCTGGTACTCAGCTTTTTCAAACCGATGCACGACCACGTGTTGAACGTGAATGCGGCTTTGAATATGCAGGATTTGTCGAAAGAGGAATATAAGGTGAAAGTGGAGGGGTTTCCCGACGAGAACTTGGATTATATTGTGTTTGGGGCATCCTATCCCAAGTCGTCAACACCCACGGGAAAAGATGAAATTTCACGGTTGATAGGTTTGGTCGGGAACATGAACTATTCTTTCAAGGAACGCTATTTGTTGGATTTGTCCGTACGTACGGATGCGTCGTCCAAATTCGGTGCAGATACGCGTTGGGCTCCCTTCGGTTCGGTTGGTATAGGTTGGAATCTGCACAACGAGAAGTTCATTAAGGATTGTGCGAAATTTATCAACCGCTTGAAAATCCGCGCCTCCTTGGGTTGGGTCGGATCTCAGTCGTTCAGCCCGTTTCAGGCAATACCCAAATATGAATACGATGTGAACAACCGTTACCGCTACGGAATCGGGGCAATCATGAAAGGTATGGCAAACCGTAGTTTAAAATGGCAAAAGACCACGCAACGCAATGTCGGTATTGATTTCGATATACTCAACCGTCGTTTTTCCGTTTCGGCAAATTATTATGTGAACACTTCCAAGAGTTTGTTGTCTGATATTACTTTACCTCCTTCTTTGGGTTTTAGTACCTATACGGAAAACATCGGGCAATTGGAAAACAAGGGTTTTGATCTGAAGGTGAGAGGGACCGTGTTCAGAAACAAAAATGGATTTATGAATTTAAGTGTCGGTATCGTTAAGAATAACAATAAGTTGAAGAAGATTTCCAACAGTTTGCGCGCTTGGAACGAAGTGCAGGACGACAGTGTTATGAATACGCCTCGTGTCCGTTTCATTGAAGGACAATCGTTGAATACTATCTGGGGAGTTCCTTCGAAGGGTATCAATCCGGCAAACGGAAAAGAGATTTTTGTTGGCCGCAATGGCATATTGACAAGCACTTGGAATGCTTCCGACCAGCAACCGATAGGATGTACGGATCCTAAAATCGAGGGGAATATATCGTTGAACGGAGGCTATAAGGGATTTTCGCTGAGTATGTATTTTACCTATAGCTTGGGGGGCGATACTTACAATCAAACGTTGGTGGATCGAGTGGAGAATGCCGACAAACGCTATAATTGTGACAGGCGTGTACTGGAAGACCGTTGGCAGAAACCGGGAGACATCACTTTTTTCAAGGATGTCGCTAACAACGAGATGACGCAAGCGACTAGTCGGTTTGTCGAAAAATACAACTGGCTGAAATTAAGCACTCTGAACGTGTCTTATGACTTCAATGCTAATTGGCTGAAGTACATTCAGGTGGAAAATCTACGCCTATCGTTCAACATGACGGATGTGTTTCGCTGGTCATCCGTGAAGGAAGAGAGGGGATTGGACTATCCGTTTGCACATGCGTTTAGAGCTTCTTTGAGGATAACTTTTTAATGATGAAATATGAAAAAGATATATCGTTTACTATTGTTGGTAACAATCATGCCTGTTTTTGCCGGGTGTGATAATTGGCTGGACGTGTCGCCTAAAACAGAAGTGAAAGAAACAGACTTGTTTTCGAAGGAGTCCGGTTTCAAGACCGCCTTGTTGGGGGCTTACATCGAGATGATTTCCCCTGATCTTTATGGGGGTAACCTGACCATGGGCTTTATGGATGTGTTGGCGCAGTATTATAACATAACGTCGGAAGAAAGCACCTACATGCCGGCATCCACGTATGATTATGAACACGCGGATGTGAAACCAATCGTTTCGAAGATTTGGTCGAATATGTACTCCATTATCGCTAACCTGAACAACTTACTATGGAACTTGGAACAGCGCAAAGAATTGTTCACGGCCGACAACTATAGCATCATTAAGGGCGAGGCTTTGGGGCTGCGGGCATATTTACATTTTGACTTGTTGCGGATGTATGCCCCCTCTTATGCACTGGGAGGCGATGCTTTGGGGATTCCGTACGTGGATAAAGTGACAAATGTACCTTTCCCTCAACTGACAGTGAAACAGGTGGCGGAGAATTGTATTCAGGATTTATTGGCAGCGGAAGCGTTACTGAAAGAAACAGACCCGATTGGACCCGCTTTTAAGAACTATTCGGAAAATTACACCAATAGCGGACAAGATAACGCGGAATACGATGAAGATGGTGGCTTTCTGCGTTATCGTCGGGAAAGGATGAATTACTATGCAGTGACAACCTCGTTGGCGCGTATATATTTGTTTTTGGGGAATAAGGGCGAGGCTTATAAATGGGCGGAATTGGCAGTGAATACTCCACGATGCTCTTCGACGAGTTATGTATTCTCATTGTATTCGGATAAACTTGCCGATTATTCAGACTATTATTTTAATCCCGGTTTGGATAAGGGGGAGCAGTTGATTGTTCCTGAGGAACGGAAAAATGCCATTTATGAAACAGATAAATATGGTTCCATCGACAACCGTTGGAAGGAGTGGTTTCATGAATACCCTAATAGCAGCACGGAATACGTAGCCAAATATATGAAGGCGGCAGATGGTAAACGTCCCGTGAATGTTTCGCTGATACGTGGTTGTGAGGCTTATTACATTGCAGCAGAGGCCGCCACGGAGGAATCCGAGGCATTCCTACGCTTGAACCGGGTCCGGCAGGCCTTTGGCATTAGTTCCTCTTATGATCTGAAAGAAGAGGTGAATGATTTGGATGCGGAACTTTATACCGAATACCGGAAATCATTCGTAGGTGAAGGACAATTATTTTATTATATGAAACGGAAAAACTTCACGAGTATAGAGGGCGTGTTGGAAGGGAATTTCCCCGGATTGTACACCTTCCCCTTGCCTGACACGGAAATAGAATTTGGAAATATTGCGAATAGAAACGAGTAAGATATGAAAAAGTTTGTCACGATAATTGGATTGCTGTTTTTCTTGGGAAGCGGATGTGCGGATCAGGGAGAAGAAATGTTTGATAGTACGGCAACTACGATTTATTTCGATTTGTCGGGAGCCCAAGCAGATAGTATTGTTTATTCTTTCGCTAAGACAGTGGAGACCTCCCATGTGATTGAAGTACCGGTGGAAATTGCCGGGTATCCTGCTGATCATGACCGGTATTTTCGGGTAGTGGTAGATGAAGCGCTGTCAACAGCAAAGGCAAGTATACATTATAAAGCATTGGAAGATTTATATGTGTTGCCAAAAGGCACGTTTACCGCCAATGTCCCGGTGACAGTTTACAGTACGGACAAGTTGCTGGATTCCGTTGCTGTAAGCATCGCTCTGCAAATAGTTGCGAATGACGATTTTCCCAACGATTTTGCAAAGAGTCAGCAAGCTTTAATAAAAGTGTCGAATATGCTGGAGAAACCTAGTATGTGGGATATGGTATATGGACGGAAATATTTCGGCACTTGGAGTAAGACCAAATACAAGTTGATATTGCAAATTTGTGGAATCGAGGAGTTACCGGTGTATAACGGTCCCAACCGTTACCTCTTGAAAGGCTATGGCATGAAGATGCAGAATTATTTCAGGGAACATTATCCCGTTTATGATGAAAATGAACAGGTAATTGAACCCGATTGGACGATAATCTTTTAAATATCCAGACTATGAAAAAATATTTATTGTTGATGACGGTTGTATTAGCGGCATTGTCGTTTACATCTTGTATGGAAGAGCTCGGCAGTTACGAATACATGGATGCAAATGAGATAAAAATAGACTCCATCAAGGGGCAAAGTATAACTCAATACGACACTTTACGTATCGTGCCGACCATTACGCAATCGCGGAATACCAGTGAGGAAAACCTTGAATACCTGTGGTATTGGTACAAGTCGGGAGCCGGTGAAAATGCAAAAATCGATACGCTAGGCTTTGACAGGAATTTGAACTATTATGTGGCTGCAGTTCCCGGCTTGTACAGTGCGCGCTTGAAAATAACAGATAAGGAAACAGGACTGTTTGCCAGGAAAGAATTTGATATTTCGGTGGAAGCTGAAAATAGTGGACTTTTGATTCTGAGTGATTTGAATGGAAATGCAAATTTGTCGCTTCTGAATTTTGCCAACATATTCTCTCAAGATATTTACTATGCTGCCAACGGAGAATATGCCGGCACTAATCCTGTCGGGATTGCGGACATAGATAATGCCGGTACCGATTTGCACATGATTGCCATCCTGTGTGCGGATGGTAGGGGTGGTGTCGTGACAGAACCGACTAGCTTTGTGAAAATCAGTGATTATTCCGATTTGTTTTACGTGATGCCCCAGCCGATAGCCCCGGAGGCTTACTGTGCCGTGGCGGTTTTGTACAATACAGGCATGGGAATCACCTATGATTTCATCATTAACAATGGCAAATTGCATTATCGTGATTTCCAGTATGCAGCGTACGAACCTTTGTTCAATCCTGAGGTATCGGGTGATTATAGTTTGGCTCCTTATGCAATTTTGAACAACAATACCTTGTTGTTTTATGATAATAAGAATTATTGCTTCAATATTCTAAAATGCTCGTATGGGCAATTGAAAGAAACCAAACTTGACCCGGTACCCTTGCCTGAAGGTACCGACACGGAAACGCTTGCATTTGATCCTCGTAATGTCGGTTTAGAGATGGTATATGCGGCAAAAGGTTGGAAAAAAATGGATAATGATGCCGGTTATGCCTATGGCATTTTTCGAAAGCCGGGGTCAACGGATTTGACAAACATGTATTGCCTCCGGTTTAATATTGGCTACAACATGAGTATGGGACGTGATTATTTTACTCCCTATTTCAAGCATTCTATTTCCGGGGCAACAGATCTGGATAAGGCTACAGCATTTGCAATGTCCCGGCAAGACCCTTATCTGTATTATGCTTATAAAAACAAGATATACAGTTATGACTTGGAGTTTGACAAAGGGAAAGTGATTTACGATACGGATACGGTTGTCGGGCCCGGTGCAAGAGTGGATTACCTGTACTTCCGTCCCGATAATGAGAGCTTCAATATGTGGGCAGCAACCTCCGTTGAAGGAAGTACCGAAAAGACCGGAAGCATCCATGTGTTAGGTTTGGGACGCAATGGAGACATTGTGAAAGTCGATACTGTCTATCGTAATGTTTGTGGTAAGGTTGTAGGGATGACCTATAAGAACCGCTAATTCTATAAATCTATAAGAGTTTGCCTTTTTGATAGGCAAACTCTTATATTTTTATTTCTCAGTTCTTTATTATTTGCAGTACAAGAAACGTTTGATCTTGTGAGTGGGCGTCTTCTCAAATGGCTCGTGTTGCACGAGTACGAGTTGCAGTTTTGAAAAGTTGTTTACCCTGGCATTCACGTAATCCCGTAATTCTTGTTTTTGTTCTTCAATGTAATCGTTGATTTTCTCCTTGTAGTTTCCGGCCTGGTCTTTTAACTTTTGGTATTGTTTTTCAAGTTCTTCCATGTTGAAGTGGACCATGGCAACCAGTTTACCGCTATTTTCCACGACCAGAGATTCATTCACGAAGCGGAAGTTGTTGATAATGGACTCGATTTCTTCCGGATAAATATTTTCCCCGGAAGCCCCCAGGATCATGGTCTTGATTCTTCCCCGGATAGCTAAACGGTTTTTCTTGTCAAAAGTACCTAAATCACCTGTTTTAAACCAACCGTCTTCGGTGAAGACTTCCGCGTTCAATTCGGGACGTTTGTAATATCCTTGCATCACGTTCGGACCTTTGATCCAGATTTCTCCTTCTCCCTTTTTGTCCGGTTCGTTAATTTTTATCTGAACACCTTCCATGATAGGACCCACGCCCTGTAAGAAAGTTTGTGACGGGTTCGATCCGGCAGCCATGGGAGCTGTTTCCGTTAGTCCGTATCCAATCGCGTAAGGGAATTTAGCTTCGCGCAAGAATTGTTCGACAGTACCGTCCAGTTTCGAACCTCCGACACCGAAGAACTTTAATTCTCCCCCGAAGGTCTCCATCAATTTCTTCCCGGCCAAACGATTGAATAATTTGCGTGTCGGGGAAAAACGATAGAGTGTGCTCATCAATTTTGAGCCATTGAATTTAGGTAAAACTTGCGATTTGTAAATCTTTTCGATAATTAGAGGAACGGATAAAATCACCGTCGGATGGATCTTCTGCATTGCCGGAACCAGTAATTTCGGGGTCGGCACCCGATCCAGGTAATAAACTTGAGAACCGAACATCAAGGGTAACAATAACCCCAGTGTGTTTTCGTAGGTATGTGCCATCGGCAGTATGCTCAGGAATCGGTCGCTTTCGTCCACGTGTTGGATCGTGCGGCATTGGCGGGCATCCCATACTAGATTCTTATGAGTTAAAATAACTCCTTTCGAGAATCCCGTCGTACCGGAAGTGTAAATGATCGAGGCTATATCTTCTTCTTCCACGGGTATTTCCGGGAGAGGTGTAGTATTATTCAGATCAATATCCGGCACTAACTTGTCCAAATCTTCGGGGGCATAACATCCCTCCGGTATTGTCGCGAAGTTATTAATCAGGATTTTATGTTCGAGAAACGGTGTTTCTACTCCTTCTAGACATTTTGCCAGTAAACGGGAAACGAAGATCACTTTTACCTCTGCATGTTCCAATATATTCTGGAGTTCTGTCGAACAGAATCCCGGTAAGATAGGCACGGCAACGGCTCCAATGTTCGCGATGGCAAATTGGGTAATCCCCCAGTTCGGCATATTCGCGCTCAGGATTGCAACTTTGTCTCCTTTCTTTACACCTAAATGAAGTAAATGGTTAGCAATAGATACGACCTCGTTATATAAATCTTGGTAAGTTCTTTTTCCGCTTGCGACAAAATTTAAAGATAAATTTTTTGAAAACTTGGAACAACTGTTCTTTAGGAGTTCCGGTAACGTCAATTTCTTTAAAGTCATGTTTTAATAATATGAATTTTCCCTACAAAGATAATACAGAAAATGATACGATGTGGTTAAAATACCATAAAATAGAGTAAATGGCTTGAAACTGAGTGAAAAGACGAAACTGTTCGGGGTGTTTTCCCGTAGCTCTAAAGCTTGATTTCCGCGGGATGTAGACCGTTATCACTGTTTCAATATATTTAGGGATTCATAGATGATCTTGTAAGAGGATAGGGGCGTGAAAAACAAATCATGCGAGAGTGGTCCTTTTTAAGATCATATAAAAGAGATTGTCCTCTATGCTAACTTTGGGGACAATCTCTTTTGTTCATCTGTTTATTCTTTATTTCGTGGGAATAGCTGCTAAAGTAGCTTTCAGGAATTCCCAGAATTTACCGACAGACTCGATGTTCACTTTCTCGTCCGGAGAGTGAGGTGAGCTGATGGTCGGTCCGAAAGAAATCATATCCCAATTCGGGTAACTTGAACCAAGAATTCCGCATTCCAATCCGGCGTGAATAGCCATGATAGCGGGTTTCTTGCCATATAATTTCATGTAAACTTCTTCCATTTCTTTGCGGATCGCTGAATCCGGATTTGGTTTCCAGCCCGGGTATTCACCCACGAACGCGATCTTGCTGGCTTCTGCCAGTTCGAACACGGCTTGAACCACTTGTGCAAGGGCTGTTTTGGCAGTCTCTACGGAAGAACGCATCAGCATGTATACTTCGATTTTCCCGTCACCGCCTCTCACGATAGCCAGGTTGTTTGACGTTTCAACCGTGTCGGGCATGGAATCGATCATTCTCATCGTCCCGTTCGGGCAAGCCTTGATGGCGTTGATCACGTTGTTTTGTACTTTAATCGGCATCACGTTTTTCGGTTGAGCTGTTTCCTCGGCTGCGAGAGAAAGATTGGGTTCTTTCGCGCTCAATTCAGCTTTGAATATGCCCTCGTATTCTTTTACTTTGGCTAGGAACTTGTCAGCGTTGGCAGCCGGAACGGTGATAACCCCGAATGCTTCACGCGGGATGGCGTTTCTCATGTTGCCACCGGACACGGAAGCCAGGCGAAGATCCAGTTCTTTGCTCACGGCTTTCAGGAAGCGGAAGAATAATTTGTTGGCATTGCCTCTACCCAAGTTGATATCCATTCCGGAGTGTCCGCCTTTTAATCCTTTTAGGGTTAATTGGTATGCTTTGTGACCGGCGGGAACAGCTTCCGGTGTATAGGTGAATTCGATTTCCCCGTCGATACCGCCAGCACAACCTACATATAATTCTCCTTCAGTTTCAGAGTCCAGGTTCAACAGGATATCCCCTTTCAACCAGTTGGGGCGAATACCGTTGGCTCCGTCCATCCCGGTTTCTTCCGTTGCGGTGATTAATACCTCGATCGGGCCGTGAGGAATGTCTTTTGACAACAAAACGGCCATTCCGGTAGCAACACCTATACCGTTGTCAGCACCAAGGGTCGTACCGTCAGCCGTTACCCATTCCCCGTCGATATACGCCTCGATCGGGTCTTTCGTGAAATCGTGTTGTTTGTCTTCATTCTTTTGAGGCACCATATCCAGGTGTCCTTGCAAAATCACTCCTTTGCGGTTTTCCATGCCTGGGGTGGCCGGTTTGCTTAATAATATGTTGAAAGCCTCGTCCATTTCGGCGTGAATACCGTTCTCCTTAGCCCAATTCATAACGAATTCTCTGGCTATTTCTTCGTGATTTGACGGACGTGGAACTTGGGTTAGTTTATAAAAGTTTTCCCAGATTGCCTTGGGTTCTAACGTACAGATACATTTACTCATAACGTTTTTATTTTTTAGATTTATGATTTAAGATTTCAAGAGGATCGCCCGGATGAGGGGGATTCTGAAATCATGTTTATTTCTATCGTTTGCAAGGTATAAAAAAAACAGATAAGTTGTGTTTTAATCACAACTTATCTGTTTTTTTTGTTTCAAGTTTGCCGGTTACAAGTTATAGGTTTCGCATCAAGGTTCATTTATCGGGAGCTTGTAACTTGTAACCTGTAACCTGCAAACCTGTAACTTGAATCAACATTTGAAAGCCTATTTCAAATGTTGATTCAAATAGTTCACGAATTTCGTGTACAGTTGCAGACGGGTATATCCACCGTAAATGCTGTGATTCCGGTTCGTGTATATCTGCATGTCAAATTGCTTGTTGGCTTGCACGAGGGCTTCCGATAATTCGTACGTGTTCTGAACATGCACGTTGTCATCTGCTGTCCCGTGGCATAACAAAAGGTTGCCTTTCAAGTGTTTCACCCAGTTGATCGGGGAATTGTCATTGTAGCCGGAGGGATTGTCCTGTGGGCGTCTCATGAAGCGTTCCGTGTAAATGGAATCGTAAAATCCCCAGTGTGTAACGGGTGCCACGGCAATAGCGGTAGAGAACACGTCATTTCCTTTCATAAGGCAAAGTGATGACATGAATCCACCGAAACTCCAGCCCCATATACCTACTTTCTTGGCATCAATGTAAGATTGTCCGGCAAGCCATTTGGCGGCAGCGATCATGTCGTCACTCTCGATTTTTCCGAGTTGCATGTAGGTACATTTCCTGAATTCCTCACCTCTGGCGGCCGTTCCGCGCGGATCGATACAAGCCACGATATATCCCTCTTGTGCCAGGTATTGTGTCCAGTCCATACCCCATGTGTTGCTGACTTGTTGAGAGTTGGGTCCGCTGTACTGGATGATTAATACCGGGTACGTTTTTGACTCGTCGAAATTCACGGGTTTCATGATCCACGCGTTGAGCTGGGTGGTCCCGTCTGCCGCGGGGATTTGAATAAATTCTTTTTTAGCAACCGGGTATTCTTCCAGTTTTGTTTTCAAGGCCGCGTTGTCTTCCAGTGTGCGAACGGCTTTCCCGTTGGCGGCATATAGTGTGTACACGGGGGGCATGTCGGCGTTGGAGACCGTATTAATATAGTATTTGAATGATTTGCTGAATTCAGCTTCATTCCAACCTTTGGTCGGGGTTAGTTTTTTCTTTTTCCCTTTCAGGTCAATAGAGTAAACGTATTTTTCCAACGGGGATTCCTCATGAGAAGCGTAGTAATACAGTTTCTTGGCCGGGTCGTACCCGTAGAAATTTACTACATCGTATTTACCGGAAGTGATGGGTTGAATTTCTTTGCCGCTCATGGAATAGAGGTAAAGGTGAGAATACCCGTTTTTCTCACTGCTCATGATGAAATATTGCCCGTCTTCCGTGAATGTCAGGTTATCCAGGTTCTCCTCGGCGATATAGTATTTGTTTTCTTCCCGGTAAAGGACGGTCGTGCTGCCAACTCGTGCATTCGCCAGTAAGATTTCCAACCGATTCTGGAACCGATTCATTTTCATGATCGCCAACTTCTTCGGGTCCTTTGTCCATTGAATGCGAGGGATGTAAATATCCGTTTCTTCGCCGATATTCATCGGGGTGGTAACCCGATCCTTGATGTCGTACACGTGTACGCTTACTTTGGAATTTGCTTCCCCGGCTTTCGGGTATTTATATGAATAGTTGGAAGGGTACAGTGCATTTTGTTCGTATGCCGGGTACAATCCCTTGAACATGTTCATGTGGTAGGTTTTCACGGCCGATTCGTCGAATTTGATAAAGGCCAGTGCCGACCCGTCGGGGGCCCACTCGAATGCTTTGTTGAAACCGAATTCTTCCTCGTAAACCCAATCCGGGGCTCCGTTGATGATTTCATTGAATTTCCCGTCAGAGGTGATTTGAATCTCAGAACCGAAACGCAAGTCGGCGATAAAGATATTGTTATCCCGTACGAAGGCGATTTTGGTTCCTGTCGGGGAGAACGTGGCCAAGCGTTGGGGACCTCCTGCCGAAAGGGGTTTTAATTCTTTATTTTTGAAATCAAACACGAAATAGTCGGCCGTGAAGGAGCGGCGATAAATCGGTTGGATATTAGTACATATTAATATGTGACTTTCATCCGGACTGAACTCGTAGTTCTGGATCATTTTTACAGCTTTGTACCGGGGATCATTTAAGTCTAACAGCGTGTTTACGGCTTTCCCGGTCTTGTAACTATACATAACCAGTTTCGTACCCTTGTCTTCCAACACAGTGTAGTGTTCCCCGTCATTCAACGAGCGGAGTCCGGCAACACCTTGCGTCCTGAACGCGTAGTTCAGGCAAAAGTCTTCCAGCGTGAATTTTTTGCTCTTGTTTTGAGCGTTTCCGGGGAGAGCAAATCCCACGATAAACATACATACGATGAACTTATAAAACATCCTCATGACAATTATTTTTGGTTTTTTTAATTTGGACCAAAGATATAAATAATTTTAGATTTATGATTTTAGATTTAATTATTCCTATCTTTGTGCCCTCAAAATCATGATTAGATGAAGTATACCCTTTTAGCGAAAGACAAGAATAGTGATGCACGATGTGGTGTGTTGACCACGGATCATGGGAATATCGAAACCCCGATTTTTATGCCTGTCGGAACGGTGGGAACCGTGAAAGCCGTGCATGCCAGGGAATTGAAGGAAGATATTAAAGCCCAGATTATTTTGGGTAACACTTATCACTTGTATTTGCGACCGGGTACGGAGGTGTTGGTCGAGGCGGGTGGATTGCATAAATTTAACGCGTGGGATCGTCCTATTCTTACGGATAGTGGCGGGTTTCAGGTGTTTTCGCTGGGCGATTGCCGGAAAATCACGGAGGAAGGGGTCGTGTTTTGCTCTCATATTGACGGTTCGAAACACCTGTTCACGCCGGAGAACGTCATGGATATCCAACGGAAAATCGGGGCCGACATTATCATGGCGTTTGACGAATGTCCTCCGGGACAAAGCGAGTTCGGTTACGCGAAGAAATCGTTGGAACTGACTCAACGCTGGTTGGAGCGATGCGTGAAACAATTCGATTCCACGGAACCTTTGTACGGGTATCACCAGTCGCTTTTCCCGATCGTGCAGGGATGTACTTTCCGGGATTTGCGGGAGCGGGCGGCCGAACATGCCGTGGCGCTTGACCGGGAGGGATATGCTATCGGAGGATTGGCCGTGGGTGAAGAAGCTGAGGTGATGTATGAGATGATCCAGGTGGTCAACCGGATATTGCCGCAAGATAAGCCTCGTTACCTGATGGGGGTCGGAACACCCGAAAATATACTGGAGGCGATTTCGTTGGGCGTGGATATGTTCGATTGCGTGATGCCAACCCGGAACGGGAGAAACGGGATGTTGTTCACCACGGAAGGGGTTATTAATATAAAGAACAAGAAATGGGATCGGGATTTTAGCCCGATTGATCCTGCCGGGTTGAGTTTCGTGGACGTGGACTATTCGAAGGCCTATTTACGACATTTGATCAAAGCGGATGAAATTTTAGGGCTACAAATTTGCTCGATACATAATTTGTCGTTTTATTTGTGGTTAGTACGTGAAGCACGTAAACATATACTGGAAGGAGATTTCGTGACTTGGAAAGAGAGCACGATTAAAAAAGTTACAAGAAGATTATAGTGCCGTGAGGCAACTAAAACAAGATGAAGAAATTAGATTTATATATTATCCGGAAGTTCCTAGGTACCTTCTTTTTTTCGATGGTGCTGATTCTGAGTATTGTCGTGGTTTTTGACCTTTCGGAGAGATTGGAGAAGTTTATCGAGAATGAGGCCCCGGTCAAGGCGATTATTTTTGACTATTACCTGAATTTCGTTCCCTATTTCGCCAATGTATTTTCTTCTTTGTTCACGTTTATTTCCGTGATATTTTTTACCTCGAAAATGGCTTATAATAGCGAGATTATCGCTATTCTGAGTACGGGTATCAGCTTCCGGCGGATGGTGCGTCCTTACATGATTTCGGCCGGGGTTATCGCTTGTCTTTCACTCACGTTGAGTGCTTTCATTATCCCGAATGCCAACAAGAAGCGGATCGAGTTCTCTGAACAATATATTTGGAAAAAGTATAGTAACAAGGATGAAAATATTCACCAGCAGATTGCCCCGGGTGTTTTTATTTATATGACGAGATTTAATGTATACTCGCAACGGGGAGATAATTTCACTTACGAGGTATTTAAAAAAGACACGCTTGTTACGAAACTATCAGCGAATTCGATCGTGTGGAATAAAGAAAAGAAAAAATGGACATTAAACAACTGGGTACTGCGGGAGTTTGACGGGATAAACGAGACTTACACGACGGGGAACGCGTTGGATACTGTATATAACTTCACTGTAAACGAGTTTACCGAGGATCCGAAAAAGATCAAAGAGCGTTTGACTTTGCCGGAATTGGACGAGTATATTGCGCGTCAGAAATTGCGGGGAAGCAGTAACGTGATCGAATTCCAGATCGAGAAGTACAAGATGTTTTCGGGGGCTTTTGCCACGTTTATATTGACGTTAATCGGTGTATGTATCGCCTCCCGTAAAATCCGGGGGGGGATGGGTTTCCATTTGGGGCTGGGATTGTTAATCAGCTTTTCGTACATATTATTTATGCAATTTTCCACGGTTTTTGCAACCAATGGGAGCATGAGTCCGTTATTAGCAGTATGGATACCGAATATCCTGTTTGCAGTGGTGGCGTTTTTTGTCTACCGGGCGGCACCGAAGTAATTGAAAATGGAAAATGGAGAATTGAAAATGAAAAAATATGAGGATATAGTAATGAAAGATATATCTTCAAATCAATAGAGTGGGCCGAATGTGGTCATAAGCAAAAATCAATAAAATTAAAATTTACACGTTGGTTATGAGTAGGGAAACGAAAAGACCTAGAATTACTAGACCGAGCGAGAATCGTGATGAGAATCGCCGGAGCAGAACACAGCATTTCGAAAACCGTGAGGGTGGAGAAAGCGAAACAAGAAGACCTAACCGTTTTGACTCGGACAGACCGAGACGGGAACAAGGATACGGGTATATCCGTGATTTGAACAAAGAGCGTGAAGGGGGACAAGGAAACGAATCGGGAAACAGGGATAATGGTAATCGTTATCACCGGGATTCGGATAGAAACCGGGAGAGAGGAGAACGCGACGGCAATCGTTACGAGAGTCGGGAAAGAGGTGAACGTGATGGTAATCGTTACGAGAATCGGGATAACAGAAGATCGTACGAGAGAGGAAGTCGGGACAATAATCGTTTCTCAGACCGGGGAGATCGTCGTGAAAGACGTCCTCAAGATCGGAACGAGAATTTTGAAAGACGGGATAATCGTTACCAGAACCGGGAACGCAATGATCAACGTGAAGGCGAACGTCGTGAAAACAATTACCGGGGAGATGGAGAACGCCGCGAGAGAAATTACCGGGAGGATGGCGAGCGTCGTGAAAGAAATTATAGAGATAACGGGGAACGTCGGGAGAGAAGTTCTCGCGGAGATGGCGAAAATCGTGAAAATTACCGGGGAGAACGCCGAAATTACAACGAGCGGGATAATCGTCGGGAACGTTTTTCAGATCGTCCGGCAAGAAGATCGTTCACACCTCGTAATGGGGAGAATGACGGGCCGAAGAGCGTGTATAGCAAGAAAAAACAAATAGAATATCGTAAGAAGAACGAGGGACAGGAGACCGAATTGCGTTTGAATCGTTACATCGCCAAAGGGGGTGTTTGTTCTCGTCGTGACGCGGATGTGTTGATCACGGAAGGACGGGTGAAAGTGAACGGGGTGGTCGTGCAACAAGTCGGGGTGAAAGTGAAACGTACGGACACGATAGAAGTGGACGATCAGGTGATCACACCCGAACGTAAAGTATATTTGATCTTGAACAAGCCGAAAGATTACGTGACGACCGTGGAAGATCCGTTAGAAAGGAAAACGGTTATGTCTTTGATTGAGGGTGCTTGTAAAGAGCGGGTGTACCCGATCGGGCGTTTGGACCGCCAGACCACGGGTGTGCTACTTTTCACGAATGACGGGGATCTGGCTAAAAAATTGACACATCCCAAGTACAACCAAAAGAAGATCTATCACGTGTTCCTGGATAAAGTGGTTCAGCAGGGTGATTTGGAGGCTATCTGTAAAGGTATAGAGTTGGAGGATGGTTTTATCCAGGCTGATGACGTGAAGGTTGCCGATGACGATCGTACACAGGTGGGGATAGAAATTCATTCCGGGAGGAATCGTATCGTGCGAAGGATTTTCGAGCATTTAGGATACCAGATACTTCGTTTGGATCGCGTCTTTTTTGCCGGGATTACGAAGAAAAATTTACCTCGCGGGCGTTGGCGTTTTCTAACGCAGGATGAGATTAATATTTTGAAAGCGTACTAAAATAATTTTTTTTTTAATATTATTACTATTACCTTTGCGGGAGTCCACTTATCGGGAGTGTCTACTCGCGAAGGTTTTATTTTTTATATTAAAAGAATTATGGTTGCACTAATCACAAACGGCCTGAACAGAATGAGAGTCTTGCGTTCGTTTTCATACACTCCGCGTTGGATTGTATTCTTGATCGACGTGGCTTTATCTATTATGGCTGTCAGCATTGCTTATTTGATCTGGGTCAATTTTCAGATTGACCGGATGAGATTGGATTTTGTCTTGATCGGAACCCTCGCTATCGTGGGAGTCCGGGTGATCAGTTTCTTGGTGGGACATACTTATTCCGGAATAGTACGTTTCACGGGGACAGAGGATGCTTTACGCATTTATTATGTATTAACGGCAGGGGAGGTCTTGCTTCTGTTGGGGAGCGGGGTGTTTTTCCTGTTGTATGATTATCTTTTCGTACCGCTATCCGTTTTGCTCACGGAATACGTCCTGTTGACCAGTCTGATGGTCATGAGCCGTGTGATCGTGAAGAAGGTTTTCGCCCAGTACATCGGTGCCGAGCGCACGAAAAAGAACGTGATTATATGTGGTAGTGACGAGTATGGAATCATGGCCAAGCATGCCATGGATAATGTCGAGGATGCCACGTATAATATCCTTGCTTTTATTGACGTGAATGACCGGAAAGCAGGGAAGATTATCGAGGGAATCAAGATTTACAAGATGTCGTCATTGCCCGGAATGTTGAAACGTAACCGGGTGGATAAGGTGGTTATCGCCAAGAAGATGATTTCGGCCGATAAAAAGCGGGAGATTGTTGAGATTTGCCTGGCCGCGAACGTGAACGTGCTTGAAGTCCCTCGTTTCGAGAGTTGGATTAACGGGGAGTTAAGTATGCGTCACATCAGAAATATCAAGATCGAAGATTTGTTGGAGAGGGATGTGATTCACATGGAGGAAACCAATTTGCGAAAACAGTTGTTGAACAAAGTGGTTTTGGTGACGGGTGCTGCCGGTTCGATCGGTAGTGAAATTGTTCGCCAGTTGACTCATTACAATCCCGCGTTGATCGTTTTGTTTGATCAGGCCGAATCACCGCTTTATGATATCGAGTTGGAATTGAAAGAGGAATGTGGTTTCTCGGATTACAAAATAGAAATAGGTGATGTACGTGACTTGAATCGGGTAGAGGGAATCTTCAAAACTTATCACCCGAATATTGTTTATCATGCTGCCGCGTACAAGCACGTGCCGATGATGGAAAAGCACCCGATCGAAGGCGTGAAGACAAATATTTTCGGGACGAAGAATGTTGCTGATTGTGCCGTGAAATACGATTGCCAGCGTTTCGTGATGATCTCGACGGATAAGGCCGTGAACCCGACTAACGTTATGGGTGCAAGTAAACGTATTGCGGAGATCTACACGCAGTCGTTGAACCGTATCGCGAATACACGTTTCATTACTACTCGTTTTGGAAACGTGTTGGGTTCGAATGGTTCCGTGATTCCCCGTTTCAAGAAGCAGATCGAGGCGGGAGGTCCTATTACCGTGACACACCCGGAAATCACTCGTTTCTTCATGACGATACCGGAAGCATGTCAGCTCGTTTTACAAGCCGGGGCTTTAGGTAACGGGGGTGAAATTTTCGTGTTCGACATGGGAAAGAGTGTCAAGATTGTAGATTTGGCCCGTAAGATGATCAAACTTTCCGGTTACGAGGTAGGAAGAGATATCCATATCGTCTTTACCGGCTTGCGTCCCGGAGAGAAGTTGTACGAGGAGGTTCTTAACGTGAAGGAAACTACCTTACCAACTGTACACGAACGAATTAAGATTGCAAAAGTGCGAGAATACAATTATAGTGAAGTTACCGATTCTATAAAGGCTCTTGATATGGCCTTGCAGACAAAGGATAACTTCGCGGTGGTAAAACAAATGAAATGTATCGTTCCTGAATTTAAATCCAAGAATTCCACGTATGAATCAATTGATTTCCAAATGGAAGAGGAAGGGGTTGAGCATTACATGGAAGACGTGTTAAATAAAATTCAGGTAGCCGAAAATCTAGAAGTCAGGGAGTAATGGAGAAGACGAATTGGTATGTAGTTTTCACCGCTTCACGGGCGGAGAAACGAGTGAAGTTGTGTTTGGAACAGGCCGGTATCGAGAATTATTTACCCGTGCGGGTGGTGGAACGAGAGTGTGAAGGGCAAATAAGGCGGATCGAGGTTCCAATCATTAGCGGGTGTGTGTTTGTCCGTGTTTCCGAGGTCGGCTTATTCTCGCTACTCTCAACTTGTGGAATAATTGCCTTGTTAAAAAGTGAGCGTGTCCCGATGACTATTTCTGATGAGCAAGTGGAGAACCTGCGATTATTGAATGAACGAGCTGGGGATATCGAAGTTGTCGATAAGGCGATTCCTTCGGGAGAAATGGTACGTGTCGTTCAAGGTGATTTGCTTGGAATTCGAGGTGAATTGATCTGTACGGCTGACAGGCATCAGATCGTGATTCGGGTTTCGCATTTGGCAGGTGTTTGTGCGGATATCGGGTTGGATAGCGTGGAAAAATTGTGAGTTTTTTCGTGTCCCTAAGTAACTTTATTATAAAGGGCATCGCTCTTTCTGCTTCATGCTTTCGCTTACATCTCTTCGTTATCTCTTCGATAAGTATTCGTTATCTCTTCGTTCTATAGAAGCCTTCTTTAACGATGGTATAACGAAGAGATAAGGGAAAGATGTAAGCGTAAGTATTTTGTAAACAATGATATATAAGTATATTAATGATCTAATAATGGCTTAATGGTCAAAAGGGAATATTTATAAACATTGCGTTTCGGAAATTTCTTGCTTATTTTTTGAGTGAGAAGAGTTTACTTTTTTACGTAAAAAGCACGTGTATACCGTATGGCGTAGACGTTTCCCGATTAAACGAATTATACTTTTCATAATCAAATTCACCCCGAATTCTACCATGTTAATTCGTCCAGAACAATACATATATTTCAATAATCGACGTTCGGATACGACATATTTCCATCCGCCCCGTCGTTCTAACATCGTGTAACCACCTCTTGCCCATAACAATGATTCACCGATATTAGCAAAGCAATAGTTGGCATTAGCTAACCTATTCCAAAGATAGTAATCCTCTAGTAGATAAAACGGTTGATAACTGCCTACTGCAAGTATATCCTTTTTCCGGAACATTACCGTCATGTGATTAAACGGATTGCGCCACTTCATAAAAATCTTTAGTTTCTTATCTTCTTGTGGTAATTTCCTAATCGCTTCGATCTCCTCTTTACAATTTGAAAATTCTTCTATCCAACTTCCAACAATAGTTGTTTCCCGATGTTCTTTCAGAAAAGCTACTTGCTTTTCAAAACGATTCGGTTTACAAATGTCATCACTATCCATTCGTGCCACTAAATCAAAAGAACAGGCATCTAACCCAATACGTAGAGCTTCTCCTAACCCTCGATTTTCTTTTAAAGCAATAACTCTTAATTGTTTTCTTTCACTAGAAAAGTCAGCAATTACTTGCTCCAATTCTTCTGTTAGCGGACCATCTTTCACCAATACCACCTCATTTGGAATCAAACTCTGTTCGAATACGCTCCGCAAGGCTTCTCTGAAAAAAAGCGGTTGTTCCTTCGTGTAAACAGCCATTAAAACCGAAAAACAACTTTCCTTATTTACCTGTAATTCCTGCATAAATTCCTTTTAATATTTGCTTTATATAACTTATACGCGGAGAGACGCATAAAGGATAATAAAAAAACTTTATGCTATATTTAAAACCATTAGAAATCTTCCAATAAAAGGGCACGTATCCCCGATGAACCAATCGAAAATAATTTCGAAATTGATAATATGTACGAAAAGGAGTGGGTATTGCTACTTTCCGAATAATGAACGGTCGGTCACCTTCTCCCACTTGATGACTTAATTGTACACTCTCAGAAATGAAAAAACGCCATCCTCCAATCTTCCTAGCTCTCCAGCACCATTCGTGATCGACACCATCAATAAATAAACTTGATTCCATTCCCCCGACCTGTTTGAAATGAACCATCGGAACCAATGATGCAGAACTAATAATCTCTCCGACTTCAGTGATTTTTGGTAAAATCAACTTTCCTTTCTTTACTGCACCCACGTAAGGTTTTCCTTCCCCCCGATTAAAAGGACGAGGACCAATTCCTCCGACTGCAATCCCGGCTTCTCTTAAACGATTATAATCAGCTAACAAAGAGGATACTAAATTCTCAGGTGCCAAACTATCCTGATCCATGAATAATACAAAATCAAATCCTTTCTCTTGGAAATAAGTAATCCCTCGGTTCTGGGCTTCGGCAATTCCCAAATTCTCGTTGAAACCATGATAATATACATGGGGATATAAAGCAAGTAATGTCGCCATAAAATCCGGCGTATTTACGGAATTATCCCCCAAGAAGATTTCATCCACTTGTCCGTTTAACGAATTCAAGGAAGTTGTCAACAACTCCTGTCGAGGATTATACATCACAAGTACACACCCTATTTTCATCTTCAAGCATTTTATTTGCCATTATTAAAGTTAATATCACGATCACTTGATTCGTATCCAAAATGTAAGGATTCGTAAATGCATAAAGTATATAGCATAAGTAAACGAACAATAATCTTGGATCTCGAATCTTCGTGTAAGCCAAAAACAAATTCAACAATATAAAACTAATAAAGTTTATAATTCCTAATTGATTAAAGAAGTAGACTGTCTGTAATTCGAAATAAATATTTCCCGTGTAATCCCGGTAGGCCGTTTTTTCCGAAACAGTGTTCCCTAATCCTTTTCCCAGCCAGACTGTTGTGGGTTCTTGTCCCATATCCCGTAACAATACTTCAACTTGATCTTGTCTTGTCCCCATAGAATCTACTTTTTTAGACATGACGTTTTCTACGAAAATCAATCCGGGGATAAAAAACAATATAATCAAAAAAGACAATCCCAGAATTTTCATTTGCAATTTCCGGAAAGACTCATTTTGCAAGAAAAAAAGTATAAAATGGAAGAAAAATAGACTAATTAAGTAAGCAAAATTCCCCGCAAATACAATCGCTAACAAATATACACATCTGAAAAAATGTTTCTTCTTTCGTGGGAATACAGGTACAAAATACGATAACATGTACACAAAAGGTAATAATGCATTACCTTTCACCGGTATGTTATAAAAATGTCCCGTGAATGAATAAACATCCCCCCATCCCTGATTGATAAAATAGTGTCGGAGTGGTTCGTATGTTTCTAAATTAAAAAAGAGCAAAAGAATAAACTCCAGCCCGATCAGAAATATACATTGTAACAATGTGAAAGCGAATAACAACTTGATCATCCGGGAAGGCAAAATGATAAAATAGGCTGTTAGCAAGAAGAAGATAATCAAGGCAAAGCGAGCTACGAGTGTCACTTCATTTCCCTGTAACAAGGCGTAAAATACCAGAAAGAACCACCAGCAGAGAACGGGTAAAAACGTACGATAAAATCCGGTCACATCATAACGAATATTCAGCACGACGATACCCAGTAAAGCCAGATTGCCGAATATACTATATGACACGAAAGGAACCTGACGAGTGATGATAAAAATCAACATTCCCCACAGTAACATCGACAATGAGTCCTTTAATCCGATTTTTCTTTCTTTGCTCATCTTTAGCCCTTATAACAAAATGCAATCATTTTCAATAAAGCTTGTCCTACTCCCACTATAAAAAACAAACACCACCCCACGAGTAAGTAAAATGTTGGAATTTCCGTAAAATATTCCAATAAAAATATGAATGGAAATAATAAAATAAAATTCGGGTATTGGTACATTTGTCGGAAAATATATCGGAACATAGAAGGGTTGTCAACATTTTCCGTACCTGTTTCTTTCCGGTGATAAGCTTGGAATGTCAATAAAGCTCGATGTTGAAATTCCACCGAAATAAACACGATAAAGATGAAAGCTAACATCCACTCATCATATCTACCGAGTTGTAAGTAGGAATACCAAAGGGCCAAATTCATTAATGGATGACATGTTAGATGTGCCCAATAATCCATATCCCGCCCGTACGTAGAGAATTGTTTCGTGATTCGAGCTACCTCACCATCACTACAATCCATTACATACCACAAATAAAAACAAAAGATCCCTAGTACCTTGAATCCCCAACCGGGTAAGGCAAAGAATACAGATCCCACAACCCCGAAGAAAATCATAAATAACGTGATGGTATTCGGTCTTAATTTCCACTCCACGAATCTTGTCGAAAAAAATGGAGATAGTGGCATGCAAAGCCAATCCGCCACCAATCTGGAATTCCATCTCCCCATGGGAGTATAAGTTCGTACCTCTTTATAACTCAAACTCATTTTATTATTTTTTTATTACACCTTGTCCGTAAAGTTGGTATTTATATCCGCCCCAGGCTCGAACTAATAACAGTAATGTTTCTGTCATTACCACGACCCAAGCCACACTATAAATAGAGATCCATCCGCCGAACCATAAACAAGCAATAACTACGATATGCACGAATGAAACTCCAACCAGTGAATAATTTGTAAAATTAGGATGTCCCAAGGCGGCCAAAAAAGGATATCCTAGCAATGTATTTGGTAAAGCTACCAAGCAAGCGAACAGAAAAATATACATCACGTTCACGCTAGACTCATCCACGTTCCGAAATAACAAATGCATAATATCCGATATACACAACGCAACGACTACCACTAAACAAATATTGGCCAAATTCGACCAAACAAAAATCTTTTTAAAAAGAGCGATTCGTTTGTTTTTTGTCATATAAGGAAATATTGCGGATACCAATGGTTGATAAATCCCCGTTAATGCCTGATAAACTTTATCCGCCAGAGAGTAATAACCAACAGCCGTATTACCTAAAACCAATCCCAAAACAAAGGTATTGGTGTTTGTAAACATTGAAACAGAAATCCGTGATAGAAAATAATTGGCACTGTCTTTTGTTACGATTATAATATCCTTTATCTTGGGGAAAAAGAAATATACCCCGAATCGCTTCTTCATTAAATAAAGGCAAATGATCCCACTCCCGATACTCCCTACACTATAACAGATCGGGATGTAAAAATAATCGGAACTATCTTTTACCACGAAAAATAGAGGGGTTAGACTCAACACTTTCGTTACAACTGTCATTATTGTAATAAATCTCATCTGCTCCATTCCCTGAAAAAACCAATAAGGGGACATGATATTTCCGATTACCTGTCCAAAAAACAATAAAAAGAATATCTTTTCTTGTCTCAAAGAAGGAATTAGAAACAAACAAATCAATAAAATGGCAAAGGAAACAATACAAATTCCCACACGAGAGAAAGTAGCACTATTCACGTAGGTATTGATCGCCTCTTTTTGATCTCGGTTTTCCGCAATATAACGAGTTCCGGATAATCCGAAGCCAAAATCGGTCACGATCAAAAAATATTGCATAAAAGAAATTGCAAAGTTTACCAACCCGTAATGTTCCACTCCCAAATGGTTGTAAAGATAAGGTATCGTGATCAATGGCAAGAGATAATTTATCCCTTGCAAAATGGCCAACGAGAGAAAATTCTCGACCAATGGATTTCCTATCAGTCGTTTATTCAACATCTTTCTCTCGATCCCTTTTTACTGAAAAATGACGCATCAGAAATTTACTTCGAGTTACTTCTGCTATGTAAGGTAACGTGATCACCAATACCATTCCTAAAAATAGTCCAAGAGCTACGAAAGCTGTTATAATAATACCTCTTCTTGGTGCTGATGTTTGATAAGGTACGTAAACTTCTTCTAGCATGGTAAATACCGGCGTGTTATCCTGAGTCTTTAATTCTAATCGTTCTAATCTTCTGTTTAAACTTTGATAATTAGCATAAAGAGATTGGTATTCAGCTAAAAGACAACTTTTCTGTATTTCTATATTTCCGGTAGAAAGAATACGTTGTTTTGTTTGCAATTCTGTCATTTCTTTTTGTTTAGCTTCTAATTCTTGCATAGCCACCCTTTCCTGCCGTTTCAAAAATAACCATTGTTCTTCAATTTTTGTAGAACGATAATTTGTCACTTCTTCTTTAAGTAACGATAGTATATTCTGAGCTAAACGAGCAGCAATCATGGGGTCTTCTGTTGTTACTTTCAATAGAGCATTATCCTCTCCAATCCATAAAACTACATTTCGTTGCAAAACATCTACGGCCCGTTGCTCTCTCGTTGACAATACAAGCAATGAAGTATCTTGCGTCATGGTATTGTCTGTAATATCTCCTTTTTTTGCCATCCGAATTGTGGCAGGTAAGTCTATTGTATATTTTTTTATCCAACGTCTCAAATGAAAAGGACGATACTTGTCAGAACTTAGGTATTCAACCAGATTGACTTTTTTCCCGTCTTCTCCTTCCCAGACAGGCATATACATAACTTTTTTACGGAAGGTTATATTCTCCGTGACTCGCGGGTATAACCCCGGATTTAGTATTTCAGTTGCCTCATAAACACTTGGATTCTCTTTGTGCAAATAAGCATTTAAAGCACTTTGATCCAAATCCGTTTGCGGCTTTTGGGGAATAAAAGTGGAAACAGAAGTATATTGTTTGGGACTCAACAATACTACAAACACGCCCAAACACAAACATATAAGTGTAGTTTTAAGAATAAAAGATTTTTTTCTCCATAACAATCGGATCAAATCCGTTACATCAAATTCTTGCATAAAACATTTTTAAAAGGTTAACCAACTTATTAAGGATGCTGCATTCGCAAAATAGTTGCGTTAACTTGTGATTATTTATATCATGAGAGTGTAAATCGGATACTCTCGGTTCTTTCTTTGCGCAAAAGTACATTATTTGTTTTCAACTCACAACTGCTTGTGACTGTAAATTAAACTCTGCATTTGTCAAAAAATTGTATTCTTCAATTCTGAGATGTTTTGTAGGTTCGAGCTTGAACTTGGAATGTGAATGAGAGTACTGTATTAAATAGGTTCAACGTCTAATGGTTTAGGATTGATTTATGAATAGAAAGTATAGCGAGATTTGTGTTATTTTATATATCTTTGGCAGGCTTCTATACGGTATGATTTTTTCCCCATATTATTGGGTGTATATGGGTTGAGTTTTAGAATGATTTGAAATTGGAATATAGATATTATAGAATATGCAGAAGGTTGTTTATTTAGGAATGACGGCGGATATTATGCATCCGGGATTGATTAATATTATCAAGGAAGCAACGAAGTACGGCGAGGTCTTGATCGGGTTGTTAACCGATAAAGCAATCGCCTCGCACAAGCGTTTGCCTCATTTATCCTACGAGCAAAGAGAGGAGGTGGTGGCTAATATAAAAGGGGTTAGTCGTGTGGTACCGCAAGAGGAATGGAGTTACGTTCCTAATTTGTTGAAATACAAGCCTGATTATATTATTCACGGGGACGATTGGGTCGGGGGACCTTTGAAACAAATCCGGGAAGATGTTTTTCGTGTAATGCGAGAAATCGGGGGAGAGGTGATAGAGATCCCGTATACAAAAGGAATTAATTCATCGGGTTTAGATAAAGATATTAAAGCTATCGGGACGACTCCGGATATCCGGTTGAAGACTCTTCGTCGATTGATTGCAGCAAAACCGATCGTGAGAATTCTGGAGGCCCATAGCGGTTTATCCGGGTTGATTATCGAAAATATTTCCTTGCAGAAAGGGGATAAGTTACAAGTTTTTGATGGCATGTGGTCCAGTAGCCTGACGGATTCGACTAGTAAAGGTAAGCCGGACATAGAAGCAGTTGATCTGACGACTCGTTTGCAGGATTTGAATAATATACTGGAGTGCACGACGAAGCCGATTATTTTTGACGGTGACACGGGGGGGAAAATAGAACATTTTGTGTTTACCGTGAGGACGTTGGAACGTCACGGTATTTCTGCCGTTATCATAGAAGATAAGGTCGGGTTGAAGAAGAATTCTTTATTCGGAACGTCAGTTGAGCAACATCAGGCCACGATTGAGGAATTTTGTGACAAGTTACATGCGGGTAAAAATGCGCAGGTAACAAAAGAATTCATGATTATTGCTCGAATCGAAAGTTTGATTTGCGGGCAACCGGTAGAAGATGCGCTAGAGAGGGCTTTTGCTTATGTGGAAGCGGGTGCTGATGGCGTGATGATTCATAGTAAAGACAAGTCCGGGGAAGATATAAAGTTATTTTGTCAAAGATTCCGGGAGAAGGATAACGTGACTCCTATCGTGGTTGTTCCCACAACGTATAACCAGTTTACAGAAACGGAGTTGAACGGGTGGGGGATTAATATCGTGATTTATGCTAACCACATGTTAAGGGCTTCTTACCCGGCGATGTACAATGTGGCAAAAATAATACTTGAGAATGAACGATCCTTGGAGGCCGACCCTTATTGCATGCCAATAAAACAAATACTAGAGTTGATTCCGGGAACAAAATAGATTGATGATGGTTGATGTAAAAAAAGTGTACGATACCTTTATTGCTAAAGGTGTAGATTTCTTTACCGGGGTTCCAGATTCATTGTTGCAAAGTATTTGCGCGTATATCACGGATTATACCCCGAAAGAAAAAAACATAATTGCAGCTAATGAAGGTGCTGCAGTAGGGATTGCCGCCGGGTATTATTTGGCTTCAAATAAAATTCCTTTGGTGTATATGCAAAATTCTGGATTGGGTAATGCGGTTAATCCTTTGTTGTCATTGGTTGACGAAAGGGTGTACAAGATGCCCATGTTGTTCATGGTTGGTTGGCGCGGGGAACCGGGTGTCAAGGACGAGCCTCAGCATAAAAAGCAGGGAGAAGTTACTATCGGTTTATTGGAAGCGATGGGAATTTCATTCACGATCCTGGATGATCAAGAAGAATTAGCGTTGCAACAAATAGAGCGTGCGGTTGATCAGGTAAGAAACGAGTGTATCCCGCATGTTCTGGTTATTCGCAAGGGGGTGTTCGGAAAATACAAATTGCAGAACCAGATGAGAAATGATTACCCGTTATCCCGGGAAGATGCTTTAAAGATTGTTGTCAATCACTTGGATGAACATGATATTGTTGTTTCAACAACCGGAAAATTGTCGAGAGAGCTGTTTGAATACAGGGAGATATTGGGACAAGGTCATGCAAAAGATTTTCTAACGGTCGGGTCCATGGGACATGCTTCGTCAATTGCTTTGGGAATAGCTCTTGAGAAAAAGGGGCGAAATGTTTTTTGTTTTGACGGGGACGGTGCTTTTATCATGCACATGGGAGCGATCAGTAGTGTTGGAGATCTTTCTCCCGTAAATTACAAACATATTATTTTTAATAATGGAGTCCATGAATCCGTGGGAGGACAACCCACGGTCGCTTTTAAATTGGATATTCCTGTAATAGCGAAGGCATGTGGATACAAGCATGTTTTTGTTGCGAAGACAGAAATGGAAGTGTTAAAGGATTTGACCGAAATGAAAGGGTTGGAAGGTCCCGTGTTATTAGAAATTTGCGTAAAGATTGATTCGAGAGAGAATTTAGGCCGTCCGACAACATCACCGATCGAGAATAAAAATGATTTTATGAATTATCTGAAAAATGGGTAACAAGTTCGTCGTTTTATCGGATATACATGCTAATTTGTCTGCACTGAAAGCCGTAATTCAGGATTTTAAAGATAAATACAGTCCTGACGGGGTGATTCTCTTGGGAGATTTGATTAATTACGGGATGCGACCTAACGAGGTGATCTCAGAGATAAAATTGTTGTCACTTGAATTCCCTATAATATGTAATCTTCACGGGAATCACGAGAGGGCTTTGATAGATAGTGAACAACTTCCTCGATTTTCCAGCGAGCGGGGGCGTACTATTCTGGAGTACACGAAACGAGTTTTGACGAGAGACAGTTTCGAATATGTTTATAACCAGATGGAAATTGAAGGATATTCGGAATTGTTGATTCATGGTTGTTCTATTTTATGCGTGCATGGTAGTTTACGGGATGTATACTGGGGTAAATTATCTCCGGAATCCATGAAGGATGGGGGGTATGCTAGGTATGATTACGTGCTTTCGGGACATTCTCATATTCCGCATCATGTCGAGATGTTTTATTCTGGAGGGTTACCCGAGTTGCGAGGGAAAAAAAGGACGGTATTTTTGAACCCGGGTTCTGTCGGGCAACCTAGAAACCAGAATCCTAGTGCCCAATATTTATATTGGGATATGGAGGCCGGTTTGTTTCATCAGAACTCGGTGAATTATGACATTGAGTTGGAACAAAGCTTGTATACCGATGAGGTAGATGTATTTTACAGGGATAGATTATTTAAAGGTATTTAATGGATATGAAAAGAAAAGTACATGTGATAAGCGGGGTGACGGGAATGACGGGGAATGAGTTAGCCCGTCAGCTCGTGCGGGATGGAAGTAATCTTGTAATTGGTTTTGATAATTTCTTTGCCAGTTCGATAGATTCTGTCGCTGATTTGATTGAAGAAGAGAATTTTAAATTCTTTGAATATGATTTGAATGACGAGGAGCAAATGAATCAAATCGGTTCGATGGTAAAGAAACTCGGGGAAGAGGGAATGGAAATTTTTTACGTGAATTGTGCTGCCGTGGTTCACACGGAGCATTTTTATAAAGTGGAGAACACGTTTGCGACAAACGTCGTGGGTATGAAACGATTTTTAGACCAGGCGATAGAGGTCGGGGCTAGGGCTTATATAAATTGTTCCACGTCAGAAGTGTATTCCATGCAGTCGTGGAATGATAATGGAGGGGTTCGGGAAAGTGATTATCTGGTGTTGGCAACAGCCGAACATAGTCAACGTACAAGTTATGCGGTTGGAAAATTGTTGACTGAATTTTTCATGAAAGATGCGGTTGATAAGGGATTGATCCGGGGGTGTTCCATTCGTTTTGCCAATGTTTATAGTAATCATGAGTTATATCCCAAACATATAATACCTCATATTATAGCTAGTTTAAAGAATCGGGGCCAGGTGGAATTACTGGAAAATTCGAAGAGAAATAAGCGATCATTTTTGCATAATATAGATAGTTGTCGTGCTGTTCTTGCGTTGTTAAATGTGAGCGAAGCTTTGGATGGTTCTGTTTATAACGTTGCGACCGATGAAGAGATTTCAATTGTAGACCTGGTAAAATTGATCGGTTCTAAAATGGGAATAGAAGAGCCGGCTATTTTATTTGCCGGTTATCGCGCCTCGGACCCGGAACGGCGAATTTTGAACACGGATAAAATAAGACAAAGAACGTGTTGGGAACCTGTGGTGAATCTTTCACGTGGTTTGGATATGTGCCTAGGAATAGATAAAGAGAAAAAATGAAGACCGAGATCATTACCGTTGCAGGTAAAGCAACCCGTTTCAATCGTGATACAGACGAGGAGGTATTAAAATGCTTGTATTATAAAGACAGGCCGGAATGTAGTTTGTTGTATCAAATTCTCCAGAAATCGGAAGAGGTTGAACGATTCGTGATTGTTGGGGGGTATTTATATGATAAACTAGAGGAATACATGGACACGTGTTGCGATAAATTCAAGTCCCGTGTACAACTGGTGTATAATGATAAATACGACGAGTATGGTTCTGGATACAGTTTAATTAAAGGAATCGAGACAATCGATGATACAGATGAAGTGATTTTCGTGGAAGGAGATTTGTTTTTTGATAAAGTTAGTTTTCAGAAAGTTGTTGATTCCACGCGGGACGTGATTACCGTGAATAGAGAATTAATTCATGCAGACAAGGCGGTAGTCTTGTATGTTGATGGGGATGATTCAATACATTATCTCTATGATACTCGTCACAAGTTGTTGAATATACCGGAACCGGTGAAGGCGATTTATAATTCCGCTCAAATTTGGAAATTTCTTGATTTTTCTCGTTTGAAGAACGTGGTTTCCAATTTGACAGAACAGCAGGTACGGGGAACAAATCTGGAAATCGTGCAGGGGTACTTTGATAACAGGAAAAGTAATGATGTTTACACGTGTGTTATTGAAGAATGGGGAAATTGTAACACGGTTGCTGATTACTTGAAAATTTATTCTAGAATTAAAAATGAAAATCATGATGAACACGGTAGATAAATTGAGATTTTTGCAGCAGAAATTGGATCATGATGGCGTTGTGAAAATAATGATTGTCGGGCTTGGAAGTGTAGGTGGGTATTTGTTGGATTACCTGGTAAATTTGCAGGACCCGAAAATGGAGATCATCGTGGCAGGACGTGATGCAAGTAAATTGGTACAAGATGTTAATATCGTAAAGACTGCTGCGGTGATTCGAGGTGTTTTGAGAAGTAAGATCACGGTTGATGGAAAATGCGATCTGGATCATATTGATTTGATCGCGGAAACCATAAAACACCATCAGCCGGATATTATCGTGAATAGTAGTCGCGTGTTTGCTGGTTTGAAATATGGAAGTATCTCATGGCATGCTTTAAGAGCTTATGGGATTTGGACTCCACTTTCCGTGCGTTACACTCGTAACGTGATGGAAGGTTTCCATCTGGCAGGAAGTAAGGCTATTGTTATAAATACCTCGTATTCAGATGCCGTGATCCCGTGGTTGAAATCGGCGGGTAAAGCGTACCCGGATTTCGGTAGCGGTAATTTGAATCATTTGATTCCACGAATTAAGTTTTACGTGGCAGGGCAATACCAGATAGATAATTTGAACGAGATTGATGTTACTTTGGCTGTCAGTCATTTTCATGATGTTGTGATCAGTAAAGAGGGACATGCGGAAGGTCAGGATATTTTATTGGATATTAAATATCAAGGTCGTGAATTGGATATGGGACAAGCTGAAATATTGAAGCATTGTGCGATCGCCATGCCTGTAGACCAAAAAAGAAACATGATGAACGCTTCAAGTAATTTTGATATTATTCATGCAATAATCGAGGCGATTCGTTTGAAGAAAAGAAATAAAATACATTCTCCCGGGGTACAGGGTGAGATCGGGGGATATCCTTATATTATTGATGGGGAGGGGATGTGTATAGATGCTTATTTTGATGAGAGTGTATTTTCCTTGTCTCAAATGAGGGCGGCTAATAAGGCTTCCATTGCCTTGGACGGTATAGAGGATGTGCGTGAAGGTAATCTTGTGTATACGGATGTTCTGATTGAAAAAGTGAATGAGGTTTTTGGTGTCGGGTTGCCTAAAGTGGTGCATTTCGATGAAATTGATGATGTTGGTCAGTTTATTATTGCACAAATTATAGAAAAGAATAGATGAATAAATGTTTAGTTTGCTATTACTTGCCAACTAATAGTGTTACTTTTTGATGTCGTAAAGTTAAGGAATTGTTAAAATGAAAAAAACTCGACTTCTTGACGCAACCATTGGTCTATCTTCGCATCTTAAAATTAAAAGCAACACACACAACACTATTATAAAAATATGAAGACAAATCAAACATCTAGGGTCTATACGACGTAAAAGGGGAGAGGATTTCGAGAGAGCGTTTTTCTACTTGTAAATACGCTATAAAAAAGAGAGAATAAGTTCACTTATGTGGACAATTTGGAGGTTTATGCCGTTTTAAATGGATCTAGGAATGAAAAGGATATTGATAATTGGAGGAGATAGTTTTATTGCCGGGCAATTTATAAAGAAATATGTATCAACGGATTCTATCACGTGTTATAGTCGCCGACCGACGGGATACGAGAAAGAAATTGTTGTGAAAGCATTTCGGGATATGCCTGTTGAGGCTTTTTCGGGATTTGATTCCGTGATAAATTTTGCCGCGATCGTACATCGTCCGGAAGAGAAAAATAAAGAGCTTTATGATGATGTGAATTATCGGATGGCTTGCTTGTTGGCACAAAAAGCAAAACAGGCGGGAGTTCGTCAGTTCGTGCAGATGAGTACAATAGCCGTATTCGGTCGTGCTAGTCGAATTTCAGCAGCAACACCTGAAAGTCCGCAGACTTATTATGGCAGTTCAAAACTAAAGGCGGATAAGGAGTTATTGGCGATGAGTGACCGAGAGTTTAAGGCTGCAATTATTCGTCCACCCATGGCTTACGGGGGAGGGATGGCACCGGGAAACATGTTGCGATTGATTCGTTTGGTAAATAGACATATCCCGCTTCCTTTCGGTTCTGCTCGAAATAGTCGTGATTTTATTAATGTAAAAAATTTGATTGAATTTCTTCATTTAGCCGTGGAAAAAGAGGCGGATGGTGTATTTTATCCGACAGATAAAGAGCCATATTCTACCCGTAACGTGGTGGAGGAGATTTCTCGTCAGTTGGGAGTACATACGGTTAACTTACCTTCTCCCTCTATATTCCTGAAATTAATAGAGAAGGTGCGCCCGGATCTTTACCAGAAACTTTGGGGAGACGTGGTGATCGATCGTCAATTGGCTTTGAGTGCTATTGGTTACGAGCCTCGTTACACTCTGGAAGATGGAATACGTGAGATGGTAGAATCGTTTAAACAACGGAAATGATAAATTGGATTTACGGATTTGTTCTCCTGCTCCTTTTCGTGCTGGAGAACATTTATTTTAAAATAGCCAAGAAGTACAATATTTTAGATGTTCCTAACGAGAGAAGTTCTCATCATACAATTACCCTGCGAGGAGGTGGAGTGATTTTTTATTTTGGGGTACTTATCTACGAGTTGGTTTTTGGCTTTTTTGCCCCGTGGTTCGTGTGTGGGTTGACGTTGGTGGCGTTGATCAGTTTTATTGATGATATGAATCCGCTTTCCGCGAAGATTCGTCTTTTGGTGCAAGCTTTTTCCTTATTATTGCTCCTTTTACAATTGGGGGTACATGAGGTGGCGTGTGGATACGTGGTCTTGTCATTGTTTTTCGGGTTGGCCATACTTAATATATATAATTTCATGGACGGGATTAATGGTATTACCGGAGGATATAGTCTGGTTGCCATGCTGGCGTTGTGGGGAATCAATGCTTTCGTGACCCCGATTGCCCCGGCGGGTTTTATCCCGGTTGTGATTCTGGCCTTGCTGGTATTTAATTTCTATAATTTCCGTTCTCATGCCCGGTGTTTCTCCGGGGACGTGGGTGCCGTGTCGATGGCTTTTATTATTCTTTTTTTATTGGGGACTTTTATCCTGCATTCAGGGCATATCTCGGTGTTGGTCTTGTTAGCGGTATACGGTGTCGATGGCGTGTTAACGATTATACATCGCATTTTATTGAAAGAGAATATCGGTCAACCTCACCGGAAGCATCTTTATCAATTGTTGGCGAATGAAGGAAAATATCCTCACTTGTCTGTTTCTTTGATGTATATGGGGGTACAGGCGTTGGTTAATGTCGGGTATTTGTTGATCTTGATGTATGCCGCGGATTACACGTTGGTTTATTTCGGGATTTCAATGCTTGTACTGATAGCTATTTATTTGCCTTTGCGACGTAAATTTTACGCTTTAAGAGGGCAAGATTAGGGTTTATATGTAGAAAGAGGTGAAAACTACAATAAATTTTAATTTTCAATTTTCAATTTTCAATTAATCCTGTATCTTTGCGACGGATCCGGCAAATTGGTTTATCACGATTGCCCTTTGGGGGGCGAAAGTGTGAACCAAAAGGGTTGGTTGCGTAAAAAAACATTCAAAAAAAGTAATATGAGATTTTTTATATTTATTGTATTAATGCTTGGCATTACAGGAATTGCTCGTGCACAGATGTCCGATGCGCAAGTAATCGAAGCCGTGAAGGAGGCTCAAGCTCAAGGGAAAAGTCAGGATGAAATTGTTGTTATGTTGGCCGAAAAAGGGGTGACAAAAGAACAAGTGATGCGTATCAAAGAGAATTACGAGAAACAAGGTTCTAATCAAGGTGGCTTGTCTCAAGGAAACCGCGAGCGTGTTGATACTATTTCCGTGGGCAACAGGGATGTCGTGTTGGTAACGGAAGGTGATCAGAAAAGTATTTTTGGTAGGAATCTTTTTAGTAATAAAAACCTGACATTCGAGCCGAGTCTGAATATACCAACGCCGGATAATTACAAATTAGGACCTGGGGATGAGGTGATCATTGATATATGGGGGAATTCGGAGACCACGATAAGACAGGTGATATCGCCGGAAGGGAATATTAACGTGTCTGGGATTGGACCGATTTATTTGAACGGGAAACAGATTAAAGAGGCTTCTTCTTATTTGAAAAATATGTTTAGCCGGATATATTCTGATTTATCATCCGAAAATTCGGGAACATTTTTGAAGCTCTCTTTAGGGCAAATTCGGAGTATTCAAGTAAATATTATGGGAGAGGTGGTAATGCCGGGAACGTATACCTTACCGTCGTTAGCAACAGTCTTTCATGCTTTGTATTCGGCTGGAGGAGTCAATAATGTGGGAACGTTACGAGATATTGTCGTGTATCGGAACGGAAAGCTTCTTAAACGTGTTGACGTGTATGAGTATATTATGAACGGCGATGATAGTTTTGATATCACGTTGCAGGATGGAGATTTGATAAATGTGGGTACTTACCAGAAAATCATTTCAATTTCGGGGAATGTGAAACGTCCTATGCGTTATGAATTGAAAAATGATGAAGGATTAAGTAAATTGTTGGATTATGCAGGAGGTTTTACTAGTAGTGCCTATAAAAAGAATTTGAATATTAATCGGAAAGGCGATACAGAACACCAGATATTTACTGTTTTTAGTGAAGAATATCCTTCTTTCGTTTTAGCGGATGGGGATGTTGTGACGGTCGATCCTATTTTGGAAAAATATAAAAATCGTGTTTCTATTAATGGAGCCGTGTTTAGAGACGGGAATTATGCGATTAATGATGCGATTAAGACCGTTAAAGATCTGGTGTTGGTAGCAGAAGGTCCCAGAGAAGATGCTTTTTTGGATCGGGCAATATTATATCGTGAAAAGGATGATTTGACCCGGGAAGTTATTTCTGTTGATTTGGGAAAATTGTTGAATGGAGAGATTGAAGATATTCCATTAAAAAAGAATGATAATTTGTATGTTCCTTCAGCTTTGGCTTTGCGGGAAGGGTACGTGATAAATATTCGGGGAGAGGTTAAGAGTCCGAAAGAGTATCCTTATGTGGATAACATGACTTTGGAAGATGCGGTTGTTCAAGCTGGGGGATTGCTTGAATCTGCTTCGGTGGTGCGGATTGATGTGGCGAGAAGAATAAAATCACCAAAAAGTACCACGGAAGCACAGGAGGAAGCTCAGTTATTTACTTTTGCATTGAAGGACGGGTTAATGATTGACGGGGCAAAATCCTTTTTATTGGAGCCTTTTGACGAAATTTACGTGCGTCGGTCTCCCGGATATCGGGAACAGAGAAACGTGCAAGTTATTGGGGAAGTTCTTTACCCTGGTGTTTATGCAAAAATGTCTGTAAATGATAGACTTTCGGATTTGATAAAACGTGCTGGAGGGGTGACTTCAAAAGCTTACGTGAAAGGAGCTCGATTGGAACGACGCTTGAATCAGGATGAACTATTAAGAATTTCCTCGGCTCAGAAGTTAGCTCGATTTACGGAGGGAGATTCCATATCTATGGAAAGTTTAGATTTGGGAAAAACTTATTACGTGGGGATTGATTTGGAAAAAGCTTTGGCTAATCCCGGCGGAGAAGCGGATTTAGTGCTTCGAGAAGGTGACGTCTTGTATGTTTCTAACTATATAAATACGGTGAAGATCAGTGGGGCCGTGATGTATCCGAATGCGGTTACTTACCAGAGAAAAATGAAATTGCGGGATTACGTGGATAATGCCGGGGGGTACAGTATGAACGCGAAGAAACGTAGGGCTTATGTGCTTTATTCCAATGGAACATTGGCCGTGCGTCGAGGGTGGAAAAGGCCGAAGATAGAGCCGGGATGTGAAATTATAGTACCGATGAAGCTAGAGCGTAAGAATAGATTTGGATTACCTGAGATATTGTCTTTGACAACTTCGACAACTTCAATCGCCGCAATGGTTACCGCAATTCTTAATAACACGAAGTAGTATGGAACAAGAAATAAAACAAGTAAATCAGATGCCGCAGGAGGAAGAGATTGATCTGGTTGAGGTTATCCGGAAATTATGGAACAACCGGAAGTTAATTTTGAAAATTACGATCGTGTTTATGGTGTTGGGTGTGTTGGTAGCATTGTTCAGCCCGAAAGAATATACTGCCGGGTGTACGATGGTTCCCCAATCAGGTGATAAAAAGATGGGGGGGAATTTGAGTGGGTTGGCATCCATGGTCGGGATAAATTTGGGTGGAGCGTCAAGTGGTGAAATTTTGGCTCCCACGATTTACCCTAAAATTGTATCCAGTATTCCTTTTAGAAAGGATTTGATGGAAACCCCGTTGAAGTTTGAAGATTACGAGGAGCCGATTACTTTATTAGATTATTATACGAAGGATGAGTATCAGAAATTCAGTCTTGGCGGTACGATTATGAAATACACGGTCGGGTTACCCGGGGTGATCATATCAGCTATAAGAGGCGAGGATACGACAACTATTTCTACCGGAGAGGGGAGTTTGATTCAGTCACTTTCTCAGGACGAGAAAAAAATGTCCGAGAAGTTGAATAATATGATTTCTTTGAACGTGAATGATAAGGAGGGGTATGTTCAGTTGACCGCCTCGTTGCCGGAGCCATTGGCTGTAGCACAATTGGCACAACAGGCTCAAGTATTGTTGCAGCAATATATTACTCGTTTTAAGATTGAGAAGGTGCAGTCAAATTTGGATTTCGTGAGAAATCAGTATGAGAAGTCGAAGTTACGTTACGAGGAAAAACAGGAAGAATTGGCGAAGTTCAGGGATGCAAATAAGAACTTTTCTTCTGCCGTGGCAAAGACAAAGGAAGAGGTGCTGACGAACGAGTATAATCTGGCGTATAGTGTTTATTCCGAGTTGGCGAAACAGTTGGAACAAGCGGAAATTGCCGTGAACGAGACAACTCCGATCTTGACGGTGGTGGAACCGGTGGTTGTACCGACGGAGCGTTCCAAGCCTAAGCGAGGATTGATTTGCGTGTTGTTTACATTTCTGGGTGTTTTTGCCGGAGTGGGAACCGTTTTGGCAATCCCTTTTGTTGCCAATGTTTTCGGAAATGACAAATTGAAGAAATATATCAAGGAGTGATGGTTTGATGTAGGGGAAGATATTTGGTTAGAGAGGAGCATTCAGAGATGGATGCTCTTTTTTACGATATTGGAAGTTTTTTTACCTTTGTAAGAATATTTTTCAGATATGATTGACTTTGGGATTTTAGCACGGAGAATAAAAGGTGACGTGATGACGGATTCGCTTCATCAAGTGATTTACGCGACAGATGCGTCTGCCTACAGAGAGATGCCGTTGGCGGTTGTTTATCCTCGAAATACGGAGGATGTGAAGGCGTGCGTGGCATTTGCCAAAGAGAATGGAATTACATTGATTCCCAGGGCTGCGGGCACTTCACTAGCCGGACAAGTCGTGGGGAACGGGTTGGTGGTAGATGTTTCACGATATATGAATCGAGTGCTGGAAGTGAACGAGCGTGAACATTGGATTCGGGTTGAACCGGGAGTGGTGTTGGATGAATTGAACTTGTTGGTGAAGCCTTCAGGATTATTTTTTGGTCCGGAAACGTCTACTTCGAATCGTTGTTGTCTGGGAGGAATGGTAGGGAATAATTCGTGCGGTTCTCATTCGTTGGTGTACGGGAGTACCCGGGATCATTTGTTGGAGGCAAAGGTCGTGTTAAGTAATGGAGAAGAGGTTTTGTTGAGAGGGATGGATGCAAGTGAGGTGAGAGGTAAAATGAGGGAGAATACTTTGGAAGGGCGGATATACAAACACGTGATAGAGATGCTGGAGGGGAACCGGGATGAGATTATCCGGCATTTTCCCGATCCGGCGTTGCGGAGAAGAAATTCGGGGTATGCTATTGATCAGTTATTGTATTCAAATTATTTTGATAAAACCAGCGAGGAGAGGTTTAATTTGTGTAAATTGTTGGCCGGATCAGAGGGTACGCTGGCTTTCGTGACAGAATTGAAATTGAATCTTGTGCCGTTACCTCCTAAAGAGAAAGCCGTGATTTGCGTGCATTGCAGGACGTTAGAAGAGGCATTTGAGGGGAATCTCGTGGCGTTGAAGCATCATCCGGTGGCTATTGAATTGATGGATCGAAATATACTGGAACTGAGTAAGGGAAATATATCACAAAATAAGAATCGTTTTTTTATTCAAGGTGATCCTGCTGCAATTTTGATCGTGGAATTGGCAAGGGATTCTCGTGAGGAAGTTGACGGAATAGCGGATCAAATTGAGGCGGATTTAAGAATGCGGGGGTACGGATATCATTTCCCTCGCGTGTACGGGAGTGATATTAGTCGGGTATGGAGTTTGAGGAAGGCTGGGTTGGGGTTGTTGTCCGGAATGCCGGGGAGTGCTAAACCGGTATCCGTGATCGAGGACACCGCGGTTGCCCCGGAACGGTTGCCTGCATACATGAAGGACTTCGGGGAGATGTTGGACCGGTTGGGGTTGAAATGCGTGTATCACGCTCATATTAGTACGGGCGAGTTGCATTTGCGACCTGTTTTGAATTTGAAAGATGAAAATGATCGGATTTTGTTCAGGCGTGTAGCAGAGGAAACTGCGAGATTAGTGAAGAAGCATCGGGGGGCTTTGAGTGGGGAACATGGGGATGGGCGATTGCGTGGTGAATTTATCCCGTTGTTGTTCGGGGAGAAGGTTTACGGGCTGATGAAGGAAACGAAGGAGAGTTGGGATCCGGAGGGAGTTTTTAACGCGAAGAAAATTGTGAATACCCCGCCTATGGATAGTTCTCTTCGCTACGAGGTGCGACGTGATTTGATGGTCGAGAAAACATCTACTTATTTTGATTTTTCGAAGGAAAAAGGGTGGTTATGTGCCATAGAGCAATGTAACGGTTCGGGTGATTGTCGGAGATCGTATGCTTTCGGGGGAACCATGTGTCCGAGTTTTCGGGCAACAGGGAAGGAAAGTCATACAACACGAGCCCGGGCGAATACGTTACGGGAGTTTTTGACGCATCCGAGAACCGAAAAGGTGTATGATCAGCGGGAGATATTGGAGGTGTTGGATACTTGCGTGTCATGTAAAGCCTGTAAGTCAGAGTGTCCTTCAAACGTGGATATTGCCCGCTTTAAGGCAGAATACTTGCAACATTATTATGACGTCTGTGGGGTGCCGATGAAGGCTTTTCTGGTAGCCCGCTTGACGGAAATCCAGCGTTTGGGGGCAATTTTTCCTTGGTTTTATAATGCTGTCGTGTGTAATCGATTGACGGGAGGGATATTGAAGCGTGTATTGCAATTTGCTCCGGAGCGGACGCTCCCGATGCTTTATAAAACAACTTTGAAGCATTGGATCGGACGTTATAACCGGAAAAATAAAGGACAAACGGTAGGAAAGGTGTTGCTTTTTGCTGACGAGTTCACGAATTATATGGACGTGGAGATCGGGATGAAGATGGTTGAGTTGTTGGATCGGTTAGGGTATGAGGTGGTGATCCCGAAACACGTGGAGAGCGGGCGTACGGCAATATCAAAGGGAATGTTGAAGGTTGCCCGGAAAGTGGCTCGAAAGAATGTGATGTTGTTAAAGAATATCGTTTCCGAAAATGTGCCGTTAGTTGGTATAGAGCCTTCGTGTATATTATCGTTTCGGGATGAATATCCTGATTTGGTAGGAGAGGAGCTGAAAGAAGAGGCTGTCCGGTTAGGAAAAAATTGTTTGTTATATGATGAGTTTTTTGTCCGGGAGATTCGTGTCGGGAGGATACGTGCGGAGCAGTTTACCGATCAACCATTGAATATTTTATTGCACGGGCATTGTCACCAAAAGTCGTTGGCTTCGGTTGAACCATCTCGTGAGATGTTGTCGTTGCCCGTGAATTATAAAGTAGAGGTGATTCCTTCCGGATGTTGTGGGATGGCAGGAGCTTTTGGTTACGAGAAGAAACATTACGAGCTGTCGATGAAGATCGGGGAGCAGGTGTTGTTTCCGGCCGTGAGAGGGGTAGGAGATGATGTGTGCATTTCAGCACCGGGAACGAGTTGTCGGCAGCAGATAAAGGATGGGACGGGAAAACAGGCGTTGCATCCGATCGAGGTTTTGTACGGGGCTCTGTTGACAAGATAATATCTATAAATAATTGTTTTATTCGTTTGATGTAAAATATTAAAGTTATATTTTTGAAGTTCAAATTTTTAATTTGTATAGAAGGTAAACGGGAATATAAAGATTAATAATATTGAATATGAAGAATTTTGCAATTATGGGCGTGGCGGGATATATTGCACCGAGGCATTTGCGTGCGATAAAGGATACGGGGAATCAATTGGTGGCAGCGTATGACAAGTTTGACAGCGTGGGGATCATGGATAGTTATTTCCCGAATTGTGCTTTTTTCACGGAAATGGAATTATTTGATCGTCATTGTTCGAAATTGAAAAAGAGCAATGAGCGAGTTGATATGGTGTCTATTTGCACTCCTAATTATTTGCATGACGCTCATATTCGTTACGGTTTACGGCTGGGGGCTGATGTGATTTGTGAAAAACCGTTGGTGTTGAATCCTTGGAATATAGATGCGTTGGAAGACGTGGAGCGGGAAACCGGGCATCGAGGATACACGATTTTGCAATTGCGTTTACATGAGTCAATAAAAGCGTTGAAGAAAAAAGTCGAGGAAGGGCCGAAAGATAAAGTGTATGATGTGGATTTGACCTATATTACTTCTCGCGGTAATTGGTATTACACGAGTTGGAAGGGGGATGAGCGTAAAAGTGGCGGAGTAGCCACGAATATAGGGGTTCACTTTTATGATATGTTATCGTGGATATTCGGGCCGGTAAAGGAGAATATCGTACACGTGATGAGTCATGACCGGGTGGCTGGTTTTTTAGGACTGGAAAAGGCGCGAGTGCGTTATTTCTTGAGTATAAATGCCGATAATTTGCCGGAAAATGCCGTGCAGGGCGAGAAACGGACGTATCGTTCGATCCAGATAGAGGGTGATGAGTTCGAGTTTAGTCAAGGATTCACGGAACTGCATACTGAAAGTTTTCGTAAGATTTTGGCCGGAGAGGGATTCCGAATAGGAGAAGCCCGTAATTGCATAGGGATTGTTCATGATATCAGACATGCAGTGCCGATTGGATTGAAGGGGGATTATCATCCTTTGGCCAAGTTACCTTTATCCAAACATCCTTTCGGATGGGCAAGATGAGAAAGCTAAAAGAGTCCATAAAGTTCATAAGGTCCATAAAGTCCATAAGGTCAGTGGACCCCTGCGGGGCGCTTTGTTTACGGCAACTTGAGTTGCCGAATTACGGAATCAACGATCTCTCGATCATTGAATTCTTCAATCTAAAATCATTAAATTTTAAATTAAAAGGGTTTGCATGGTTGTATAACTTGTAACTTGCAAACTTGTAACATATAACTCGCCGAAGGCGAAATAAAACTAGGGGAAATGAAGATTATTGATAAAGAATTGCTGGATGAGGTTTCACGACAAGCAGAGGCGAGTCCCCGCTTGCGGATGAATTATAATTTTCATGATACGTTGGAGGCTAACGCTCAACGTTTATTGAATGCGTTGGAACCAGGGACAGAGTTGCCTGTACATAGGCATTGTTTTACGGCAGAGACTTATATTGTTCTTCGGGGTGAGATTAACGTGTTTTTTTACGATGATGACAAACGAGTAACCGAGTCTGTGACTTTGAATCCATTGAAGGGGGAATATGGTATTCATATTCCCGCGGGACAATGGCATACCTTGGAAGTCGTGGAGAAAGGTACGGTGATATTTGAAGTAAAGGATGGCCCTTATCGTCCGTTGGGACCGGAAGACAGACTTGATTAATTTTAAATTTGATGATTTTAGATTTTAGATTAAAAAATTCTGTGATTTGGTGATTTTAGATTAGGTGATTACGGGTACACAAGGCCGGGCTTATTTCTTGATTTACGATTTATGATTAAGTTGATTTCCTCGTGCGATTCTCACGCTCTTTTTTTATAATCACTGAATCATTCAATCGGCAATCACTGAATCTTTAAATTTTAAACTCTGAACTTAAAACTAAATATTAAATTCTTTCTATGTATAATAAATTACTAAATAAAGAGGCGAAGTTGGCTTTGGTCGGGTTAGGATATGTCGGGTTGCCCATTGCTTTGGAATTTGCCAAGAAGATTTCCGTGATTGGTTTTGATATTAACGAGGGACGGTTGGCGAAGATGCGGGAAAAAATAGATCCGAGTAATGAATTAGGTGCGGAAGCGTTCGCGAATAGTGATATTTATTTCACGTCTTCCGTGGATGAATTACGAGAAGCTTCGTTTTTTATCGTGGCAGTACCAACCCCGATAGATCAATTTAACCAACCGGATTTGCGTCCTTTGTTGTCTGCCTCCAGAACGGTTGGGATGGCCTTGAAGAAAGGGGATTATGTTGTTTATGAATCAACGGTATATCCTGGCTGCACGGAAGAGGATTGTATCCCGATTCTGGAAGAGGTGTCCGGGTTGAAGGTTGGGATTGATTTCAAGGTCGGTTATTCTCCGGAGCGAATAAATCCGGGGGATAAGGTACACACGCTAGCGAATACGGTGAAGATTGTTTCAGGATGTGATGCGGAGACATTAGATACGGTTGCCAAGGTTTACGAGTTGGTAGTGAAGCCGGGTGTACATCGGGCTCCTAATATAAAGGTGGCAGAGGCCGGGAAGATTATTGAAAACACGCAGCGTGATGTGAATATTGCATTGATGAACGAGTTGTCCATTATATTCAGTCGTATCGGAATTAACACGTATGATGTGTTGGAAGCTGCAGGAACTAAATGGAATTTTTTGAAGTTTTATCCCGGTCTGGTGGGAGGACATTGTATCGGGGTAGATCCTTATTATTTAGTACATAAGGCAAAAGAGTTGAAGTATCATCCCCAGATGATTAATGCCGGGAGGTTCGTGAACGATTCTATGGGAGGTTATATTGCCAAGAAGATCGTGAAAAAGATGATCGGCATGGGGAAGAATATTTTGGGAGCCCGTGTATTGGTTATGGGGGTTACGTTCAAGGAGGATGTGTCGGATATCCGAAATTCGAAAGTGGTGGATATCGTGAGTGAGTTGAAAGATTTTGGAGTGGATGTGGATGTTATGGATCCACATGCGGATTCGGAAGAGGTGATGCATGAATACGGGTTTAAGTTAATCGAACGGCCCAGGGCAAATTATGATGCCGTTGTCGTGGCGGTTGCACACAAAGAGTACATGGATTTGGATGAGACCTATTTCCGTGGGCTGACATACGAACATGCCGTGTTAGGGGATATAAAAGGTATTTATCGGGGTAAAATTCATCAGATGAAATACTGGAGCCTATAAATAAAATGATAACTTCGCGCTAGAATTTAATGATATGAAAGGAATTGTATTAGCCGGTGGATCCGGGACCAGGTTATATCCAATTACCAAAGGGGTATCGAAACAGCTGTTACCGATATATGATAAACCCATGGTATATTATCCCATTTCAGTATTGATGCTGGCGGGAATCAGGGATATTTTAATTATTTCAACCCCGCAAGATTTGCCGGGGTTCAAGCGTTTACTAGGAGATGGCTCCGATTATGGGGTACATTTCACGTATGCAGAACAGCCTAGCCCGGATGGGTTGGCCCAGGCATTTATCATCGGTGAAGAGTTTATCGGGAATGATTCGGTTTGTCTGGTATTAGGTGATAATATTTTTTACGGACAACATTTTACGGGAATGCTATTGGATGCCGTAAAATCTGCAGAATTAGAAGATAAGGCGACTGTTTTCGGTTATTGGGTGAATGATCCGGAACGTTACGGGGTGGCTGAGTTTGACAAGGAAGGTAACGTGTTGAGTATAGAGGAGAAACCTAAAAATCCGAAATCAAATTATGCCGTAGTCGGGTTGTATTTTTACCCGAATGAAGTGATACGTGTCGCTAAGGAAATAAAACCTTCTGATCGAGGAGAATTGGAGATAACCTCCGTGAATCAAACTTTTCTTGAAAAGGGCGATCTGAAAGTGCAATTATTGGGACGAGGATTCGCTTGGTTGGATACGGGTACTCATGACTCGTTAGCAGAAGCTTCAAATTTCGTGGAAGTTATCGAGAAACGACAAGGTTTGAAAGTGGCTTGCTTGGAGGAAATCGCCTATATGAAAGGGTGGATTGAAGCCGATCGGTTGAAAGCATTGGCTCAACCGATGATTAAAAATCAGTATGGGCAGTATTTATTGAAATTACTGCAGTAATTTCAATAAGTTGCAGGTTGGCAGGTTACAAGTTACAGGTTCGTGCGCTACAAGTTGCAGGTTGGTACGCCAAAAGTTAATAAGTTGCAAGTTATGGGGACTGTTAAATGTTTTGAGGATTTTAAGATTTGGCAGGATGCTCGGATACTGGTGAACAACGTGTACATGTATACTGCTGACGTTAAGGATTATGGTTTTAATGATCAGATTAGGAGAGCGGCGGTTTCAGTGATGAATAATATTGCAGAAGGATATGAGGCCGGGGGAAACGTGATGTTTAAGAAATTTCTGCAGATATCGAGAGGTAGTTGTGGGGAAGTGAGAAGTATGTTGTATTTGGCTAGAGATTTAAAATATATAAATGAAACACAAGTAGATGGATTGTTGGTAGATTGTGTCGCTCTTTCAAGAGCCATAAGTAAGTTAATCGCTTACTTGGATAACACAACTTGCAACTTGTAACCTGTAAACTTGTAACTAAATTTTGAAGAATGAAAAATTTATTAATAACAGGTGGAGCCGGGTTTATCGGTTCACATTTAGTTCGATTGATGGTAAACAAGTACCCGGAATACCGTATTATAAATTTGGATAAATTGACGTACGCGGGAAATCTTGCCAATTTGAAGGATATAGAGAATATGTCGAATTACAAGTTCGTGAAAGCGGATATATGTGATTTCGAGAGGATGCGTGAGATTTTTGCAGAATATGATATAGACGGTGTGATTCATTTGGCTGCGGAGAGTCATGTTGATCGTTCTATTAAGGACCCGTTTGCTTTTGCACAGACTAACGTCATGGGAACATTGAGTCTGTTACAAGCCGCAAAATTGGCTTGGGATGGAGATTTTGACGGGAAATTATTTTATCATGTTTCGACAGATGAGGTATATGGCTCATTACAACCAGATGGTGGATTTTTTTTAGAGACAACAAAGTACGATCCTCATTCTCCTTATTCAGCCTCAAAAGCTTCTTCTGATCATTTCGTGAGAGCTTATCATGATACTTACGGATTACCCGTGAAAATATCCAATTGTTCCAATAATTACGGGACTTACCAGTTCCCGGAGAAGTTGATACCTTTATTTATCAATAATATTCGTCATAATAAACCGCTTCCGGTGTATGGAACGGGAGAAAATGTGAGAGATTGGTTATTCGTGGAGGATCATGCCCGGGCGATTGATTTGATTTTCCATAAAGGAAAAGTTGGAGATACCTATAATATTGGCGGATTTAACGAGTGGAAGAATATTGATTTGATTAAGGTGATGATCAAGGTTACGGATCGCTTACTTGGACGTCCGGAAGGGACTTCAGAAAAGTTGATTACTTACGTGACTGATAGAGCCGGACATGATTTGCGTT
>ENA-UEPH01000456-UEPH01000456.1-human-gut-metagenome-genome-assembly--contig:-NODE-456-length-48428-cov-6.295919_pt1 | contig 48428 bp, 43 predicted proteins | sample MGYA00242891_ERZ507898 | MGnify/ENA primary metagenome ERZ507898 (study PRJEB26167, sample SAMN06115411) | human gut metagenome | host: Homo sapiens | place: China:Guizhou | collected 2014-10-15...
GTTCTAAAATTCTACTATCTAATTATTTGTATCATTAATTGATCGTTTTTTTCAATTTACTATTAAAACAGGTTAAGTCGAAAAAGGATGACAAAAAAAGTGAATTATTTCTCTAAACCTGTTCTTCTCGTTTTTTATTGCGTAATTTACGCAACGCAATTTACGCAATTAGAATTACGACCATAATCAAACCTAATAATCCTTTTTTGATAGCCGGCTATCATAGCCCGGAATATTTTTGTGACCGGGAAACAGAATGTATCCTCAACGCTTTGCACAACGAACGTAACTTAACCCTCGTAGCACCACGACGCATGGGAAAACAGGATTAATCAAACACGCATTTTATAAACTGCGGGAGCAACACCCCGAAATTATCACACTTTATCTTGACATATACTCGACACAGAACCTGAATGAATTCGTTCAAGCACTCGCAAGTACTGTACTGGGAAGTTTAGACTCAATCCCGCAAAAAGCGATAAATCGAATCGGTAAATATATAAAAAGTTGTCATCCCACTTTCACGTTCGATGAATTAACAGGAGTACCACAAATAAGCATAGATATAGCCCCGGCAAAGGAAGAAACAACTTGAACAAACATCCCCTCAAAAAAACATCAACATCACCACCGGGTAGAGATGCTGCAACCGGTCACGCAGGTACTTCTTGGCACGTTGACGCTGTGTTTTCACGGTTGACTCGGCCACGTCCAGTTGTTCGCAGATCGTTTTGATATCCACCATCTCGATATAACTCATCTTAAAAATCCGCTTGCATTCTCCCGGTAACTCCTCGACAGCGGCAAAAATCTCCTCGAAGACATCCGTCTCCACCTGAAAACAAAAAACATCTTCCTCTTCCGGGAGTTTCGCCCCTAAACGACGATTCGCCTTTTCCCGGACATGCAACTTTTCCAGATAATTCAACGCCGCATGCTGAACGCAATGATATAAAAATGACTTTAGCGCGTAATGATTCTCGAACTTACTTTTAGATTCCCAAAAACGCAGAAACACCTCCTGCACGATATCCCTGGCTGCTTCCTCATCCCGCACGAATTTATTGGCAAAAAAACAAAGGGAAGCGTAATACTGATGAAATACACTTTCAAATATTTCCGGTTGTTTCACGTTCAGCAAATCCACAAATATTCATTTTAAACGTTAAACTTTTACTACCACACCACGCCTCTCCGCATCAAAAATACATTTTTATAACGAGAACCAACATAATAAACGAAAAAATTATTTAAGCATGATGAATGAATAATAAAACACCATCTATTCTACACCCCCTTTCCCGCAACCAATCCCAGTGAACCAGAGGTTCGTGAACCTGCCACATTCCGTGCAAATCCATGCACGACAACCTGCCGGATATCCCATCCATCAGGCAAGCCCCAGGTCAATCTCCCCGCAACACCCCGGGTTCCTAACGGGATCACAATCCCCAGCATTTCTCCCACTTCCGAAACCACCCCATACAAAAGATCGCTATCAAAAGCATAAGGCATCAACGCTTGCCGTTCCCAACAAAACAACACGCTATTCGCCTCCGCATCCAGCTCTGCCGACAAAGCCGGCTGTCCCAACGGCCCTTCCGAAACCGCCATATCCAACCAATCAAATGTCACCTTCAACTCGTCATCCACTCCAATCTTCATCACGTTAGCCTTCACGAAACGATTAACACCCTCTTTTAACGAGGAACAACAAAACCCAACCTGCAAAGCGGGATAAAAGAAATAACAAACCTCCTGTATCGCTTTCATCCGAACCCTCTGTTTCAACTGCAACAAAGACTTCCTGTCCCGGTGATGCCCACATTTAGCACGTACCACGTTTTGATTATTCAAAACGTAAGTTGTCACGTTCCCGACGGAATTCTTCACCCGTCGGAACAAAACAGAATCAAAAATAGCCATAATCGTTTTATTCTCTGGTTACCTTAAAATATTTACTTGGAGAAAACCGCAACCGATCTCCCGTCCCGAAAAAGCAATACAAGTGAGCCTCCTTCCACGTTTCCCCGAGTAACTCGACCGATGCCCAACAATCTTTCCGGCAAGCCTCAACCCCCGTCAGCATAACCACCCGGAACGGGTCCGGATCAAAAACAGCGGCAACCAGCAGACGATCGGACGATTGAGCCGCCATCGAAACCGAATTATCCATCCACGAAAACTCTACCCGTCTCCCGTCGTACCCCTTCATTTCCAAGCAATAGGGCAATTGCTGGCAACCATGCGACAAACGCAACAAGGAATAATCAATAAAATTCTCCTTACCAAAAGCCATGATATTAAAGTGCATGAACAAGTGATAACCGGATCGGCTTTCCTCCTCTTTAGCCGCTAAATCATACACCTCCTTTAACACCCCGACTTTAACCGATTGATAAAAAGCCTGTATGGCCGGAAACCTCGCCCGTTGCCGTAATTGACTCGCAGTTCGCGGATCAACTACCTTTTCCGGCTTCTTCCGGGCGTAAGTCTTTTTCCCGACCGTGTAAACAATCAAGCCGTCAATCTCCCCTGAACAATTTTTTAACAACGAATCCTCCTGCAGTTCCATAACATGAATTTTTTAAGTTATACATTTCCCCGAACCTTGTCTCGTACATCTCCAGAATTACCCCTGCATCGCTTGTATTTCAACAATTCTCCCCCGTACCACGAATATACAACACGAACCCACCGGAATCCAAATAAAAAGGATAAAATCTTCCATTTTATCGAAGATGAATGCAAGATGAATACAAGATAAATGCTTCATGGTGATAATGAACTACCCATGACATACAAACGGGATAACAAGCAAATATAGCCCAATCCCGGACATTCCCCGGCCAAAACAAGGATATAACACACACAACACATGTTATCTTCACGAAATAACCCGCCCCCCAAATAATGTACCCCTTACTCACATCATCACGAGAATAAACCTCCCGAACACATCATCCCAACGCTACAAGTTCCTAAAAAATAAGGCGGTCTCCTCCAACGTGTAAAATTGAAAATCAGGAAAAAGCGACAAAACCTTAGCACTGGAATAACGGGATTTATGCTGGGACGAACGAGCAGTTTCTTTTGTAAAAGCCGGTTTCTTTCCCGTGAACAAGGCGACAAACGCCAACAACCGCCAAGCCACCCCGGTCATCCACGGACTCATTCGCAAATAAGGCGGGTGCTTCCCCGCAATTCGGGCAATCACGGTAAACAACTCTTTATAAGAATAATTTCCCCCGCAAAGCACAAAACGTTCCCCCCGAATAGCCCGATCACCCGCCAAACGAATCATCAATTCGCAAACATCCCGGACATCCACGTACCCGTTCACACCTTCCGTGTAAAAAGGCATCCCTTTCCGGGCTTGCTCGAACAGCTTGGCACTACTGCGTCCCCGTAAACCCGCTCCTAGTATAATCGCCGGGTTCACGATCACCGCATCCAAGCCCTTACGGATGTATTCCCAAACTATTTTCTCGGATTCTCCCTTGCTTCCCGAATATAGCGAATGAACGGAACCCGGTACTTCCGGCGTCGTTTCATCAATCACAACTTGCTCATCAGGAGCATCGCCCAAAGCGGCAATCGAACTCACGAAACACAAACGCACTCCTCGTTCCAGACAAAGCCGACATATATTTTCGGTTCCCCTGATATTGGTTGTCAGAAGTGTATCCCGATCACTCCCGTTAAAAGAGACCATTGCCGCACAATGGTAAACGGTGTCCACTTTTTCCACAAAAGGATCCACAGATTCCCCATCAAGGACATCCCCAACAACCCATCTCACCCGGGACATTACCTCTTCCGGTGAATCAAAATAACACGAAAAGAGAGCCATCGTCTCCTCGGCGTGGCTCTTTTCTCTTCTTAGCGCGATGATCGTTTCACCGCGTCGTGCCAAATGACACAACAAATGGCTACCCAGTAACCCGGTAGCCCCGGTTACCATTACTGCCAATTAAACACGAAATTTTGTTTCACATCCGGGTGCAAGCTCAAATGCACGGGGCAAGTGTGAGCCACGCGCTCCAGAATTTTCTTCTCTTTCTCGGAATATCCTTTGGCCGGCATGTTAAAGATCACGTCGATCTCCGCGATACGACGAGGTTCTGCTGCCATTTTCTTCGTGATCTCGATCTCGGCACCAGCCAAGTCAATCCCGTTATTCTTGGCATAAATACCCATGATTGTCATGGCACAAGCGGCCAACGAGGTGGAACACAAATCAGTCGGTGAAAAGGCCTCGCCTTTCCCGTTATTATCTGTCGGTGCATCCGTGATAATTTTAGTACCGCTCTGTAAATGCGTGCATTCCAAACGCAAATCTCCTAAATATTTTGCTTTTACTGTTGCCATATCCTATTTCCTTTTATGTTTAATTCTTCAAAGATAATAAATTTCAAATAAAAACACCCATACTCGACAAAATTTGATATTTTTTCGGCAAATCGCGAATTCTAGCACAATTTTTGATATTATCCAAGTATCCCTATTGACACTTTTCTTATGCCGGGTGGCTTTTCATATTCCTACCACACCACACACACGACGGAAGCCACCCGGTTCTTTCAAAACAAATCAATGACTTCCTTTATATATTCGATACGCATCTCCGCCCCAGAGACAAGCACCAAATCAAATCGTATTTCCCGATGGATATTTTTTTGGGTCAGGTAAGCAGCTCCCGCCAGCTGCAAATTTCTTTTCTTCTTAAAATCCAAAAGCTCGAAAAGCGACACCTTGTCATTCTCACGGGTCTTCACCTCCACCACGACAAGCATCTCCCCGTCCAGACACACGAAATCCAATTCTTTGTGTCCGATCTTCCAATTACGCTCTAAAACCGTGTACCCCATATCCAAAAGATACCGGTTCACCTTCTCTTCCCCGTATTTACCCAATTCGTTATGCCATGCCATAGTACAGTCTTCCCCCAATTTACAGCCTAAAAAGAGTTCCGCAATGTTATATAAATCTAGCATAAAAGCAAAATTTTTTAGCCACAAATCCTATACCCCGTATCGTTTTTGGATTTCAAGTAGTTTATTTCGAGAGAGGTTTATTCAAAAGTAGTTTTGAATTCTGAACCAAAATGCCTATCTTTGTAAGGTTTTTGGGAAAAGTAGTAGTTATGGCTAAAAAAAGAGTTTTATTTATATCTCAAGAGATTGTACCTTATCTTCCGGAATCCGAAATGGCAAACATCGGAAGATTCCTACCTCAAGGGATACAAGAAAAAGGTAAAGAAATTAGAACGTTCATGCCCCGTTACGGCTGCATAAACGAAAGACGCAACCAACTTCACGAGGTTATTCGCCTTTCCGGGATGAACTTGATCATCAACGACACGGACCACCCTCTTATTATTAAGGTGGCTTCGATTCAATCTGCCCGAATGCAGGTTTATTTTATTGACAACGATGATTATTTTCAACGCAAACACACGATCGCCGATGAAAAGGGAGCATTCTTCCCAGATAACGACGAGAGATCAATTTTCTTCGCGAGAGGTGTTTTCGAAACGGTACGAAAGTTAAGATGGGCTCCCGATTTGATTTATTGTCAGGGATGGTTCACCGCATTAGTTCCTCTTTACTTGAAGAAAGAGTATCATGATGACCCTGTATTCTCTAAAACGAAGGTAGTTTTCTCTACCTACAACGACCATTTTGAAGGGAAACTGGACGACAAATTCGAAGAAAAAGCAATCACGGAAGGAGTAGCCCGTAAAGACGTGGCCTTATTGAAAGACCCGACCTATACCAATATTAATAAATTGGCTTTCCAGTACGCGGACGGGATCATTTTCAATCACAAGGACGTGGATGATGAACTTCGCAGTTTTGCCGCAGATTTAAAGAAACCGACCTTGGAATACCCGGGCGAACAAAGTTACGTCGAGGCTTATTCCGATTTTTTCGACAAAATAATAGGATAACAGTACAGACAAGCAGCAATGGTTGTTATGCTGCTTGTTTTCATTAATATAAATCATTTAAACTTAGAAATTTATGTGTGGTATTGTGGGATACATTGGGCCTAAAGAAGCCTGTCCGATCTTAATTAATGGTCTGAAACGCCTGGAATACCGGGGATATGATTCTGCCGGAATCGCGTTGATTCACAACAATGACATTCAAGTATACAAATGCAAGGGACGAGTGCAAGACCTCGAACGTCACATGGAACTTGAAGACACCAGCGCCACGATCGGCATGGGGCATACACGTTGGGCCACTCACGGGGAACCGAATGACGAGAACGCCCATCCTCATACTTCCATGAACGGTTTATTCTCAATCGTTCACAACGGGATTATCGAAAATCATGCTTTATTAAAAGAGAAACTACAAGCTCGCGGTTATGTATTCAAAAGTGAAACCGACACGGAAGTATTGGCCAACTTGATCGAATACATCTATTTAAAAGGGCAAATCAACGCGGAAAATGCGGTACGTCTCGCCTTAACTAAAGTAATCGGGGCATACGGTCTGGTGGTATTATGCAAAAACGAACCGGATCAACTCGTGGTTGCCCGAAAAGGCAGTCCCCTCGTGATCGGCGTGGGACAAGGCGAGTATTTCGTGGCTTCCGACGCGACGCCTATCGTGGAGTACACGAAAAACGTGATCTACCTCAATGACGACGATGTTGCCATACTGAAAAGAGACGAGATGATCCTGAAGACCATCAAAAATACCCCTGTTTCTTTAAGTATTCAACACGTGGATATCGATATCGACAAGATCGAGAAAGGCGGTTTCCCGCACTTCATGCTGAAAGAAATTTTCGAACAAGTAAATTCTATATACGACACGATCCGGGGACGCGTAAATATCGACGCTTCGGAAATCTACCTCGGTGGTATTTCCGAAATCATCCCCAAGATGGTCAACGCCCACCGTATCATCATCATCGGTTGCGGAACCTCATGGCATGCCGGAATTGTCGGGGAATACATGCTGGAAGAATTTACCCGTATCCCGGTTGAAGTGGAATACGCTTCCGAATTCAGATACCGGAACCCGATTATTGATGCCAATGACATCGTTATCGCCATTTCCCAAAGTGGAGAAACAGCCGATACGCTAGCCGCCATCAAATACGCCAAGGCTCACGGAGCCACGGTTATCGGAATATGTAACGTGGTCGGTTCAAGCATCGCCCGCGAAACGGATGCCGGGGTATACACGCATGCCGGCCCGGAGATCGGGGTTGCCTCCACGAAAGCATTCACGGCCCAGATATCCGTTCTGGCCATGATGGCCTTACAAATCGGACACCGCAAAGGCACTTTATCCGATAGCGTCTACAAAAAATACATCCACGAATTATACAACTTACCGGATAAGGTAAAAGCCATTCTGGATAAAAACGATAAGATCAAAGAAATTTCAGCCACCTACAAGGATTCCACGAACGCCATCTATCTCGGTAGAGGGTGTCAGTTCCCGGTAGCCCTGGAAGGCGCGTTAAAATTGAAAGAGATTTCTTACATTCACGCGGAAGGATACCCGGCCGCCGAAATGAAGCACGGCCCGATCGCGTTGATTGACGAAAACATGCCGGTATTCGCCATCGCCACGAACGATAACTACTACGACAAGATTGTTTCCAACATCAAAGAGATTCAATCTCGTAAAGGACACGTGATTGCTCTGGTGAATGACAATGACACGCAAGTGAAAAAACTGGCAGAACATGTGGTAGAAATTCCCGAGACGTTGGAATTCCTTTCACCGCTTCTGAACGTGATTCCATTACAACTTATCTCCTATCACATTGCCGTGATGAGAGGCTGTAACGTGGATATGCCGCGGAACTTGGCAAAATCGGTTACCGTGGAATAGGAAAAAGGTCAAAAGTTTATAAAGTCCATAAGGTCCATAAAGTCATTGACCCTGCGGGCGCTTTTTTAACGGTAGCAGAAGCTACCGGACCTTAACGACAAGCGATACTAAAAAATCCGGAAACTGGTCATGTTTCCGGATTTTTTTATCGGCAGCATCGCTGCCTTAAGAAAAGCGCCCGCAGGGTCAATGACTTTATAAACTTTATGGACTTTATGGACTTTATAGACCTTTCATCCTCTATGCTTCCAGCGTCTTCTGCCACTTCCACGCATTCTTCATCGTCTCCTCAATTGGCGTGGTTGCCTTCCAACCCAGTTCTTCATTCGCCAGCGTGGTATCAGCCCATACCTTCTCGATATCCCCCGGACGACGGCCTACAATCTTGTAATTCACCTTTACCCCGGTTGCGTGCTCGAAAGCATGAATAATTTCCAGCACGGAAAGAGCCTTTCCAGTTCCGATATTGAAAAACTCGTAATTCTTCTTGTTTTTCCCTTCCAGCAAACGCCGGATAGCCACCACATGAGCTTGAGCCAAATCAACCACATCAATATAATCGCGTAATGGGGAACCGTCGGGCGTGTCATAATCATCACCGAACACGCTTAACTGTTCACGGATTCCAATTGCCGTCTGTGTCAGGTAAGGTATCAGGTTATTGGGAACCCCGTTGGGCAATTCACCGATAAACGCCGTCGGATGAGCCCCGATCGGGTTGAAATAACGCAATGCCAACGCCCTCATCCCCGGTTCCACCCGCATCAAATCCCGGATAATATCTTCGCTCATCACCTTCGTGTTCCCGTAAGGGGATTCAGCCTCGTGACGGGGAGTCTTTTCAGTTACCGGAAGTACGTCTGCCTGACCGTACACCGTACAGGAAGAAGAGAACACCAGATTCGGCACGTTAAACTCCCGCATGGCAGACAACACGTTCATCAGCGAATTCAAATTATTATAATAGTATTCCAATGGTTTGCTAACGGACTCTCCCACCGCTTTCAAAGCAGCGAAATGGATCACGGCCTTGATATCCACGTGACGGGCGAAAAAGTCCCTCGTGACTTCCCGATCCGTAAGATCAATTTCCTCAAATTCGGGACGGATTCCCGTGATCTTTTCTATGCCGTCCAACACGTCCAAACTCGAATTAACGAGGTTGTCGGCAATAATTACATCATACCCATTCTTCTGAAGTTCGACCACCGTGTGGGAACCTATATACCCGGTACCTCCTGTCACAAAAATTTTCATACACCAATAATTTTATCTGAATTTATAACATTCTGAGTGTCTGTCATAGACACAACAAAGTAAATAATAATAATTCAAATTGCCTAAAATGAGTTTGAGAACCTTCCGTTTTTTCTTACCTTTGCCGCATGAATAAATACGTTGAACATATCGAAGAATTGCTCTATCTACATGATTGCGTGATCGTTCCGGGATTCGGAGGGTTCATTTGTGACTACACATCCGCAACCATTAACGAGAAAACGGGGATGATCGTTCCCCCGGCAAAACGGGTCGTGTTCAACAAACATCTGAAACAAAATGACGGGCTTCTGATCGACTGGGTTGCACGTAAGGAACAGATCAATTACGAGAAAGCACAACGACGTCTGGCTCTGTTTTGCGAGGAGATCAAAGTCCGGTTAAATCAAAAACAAAAAGTCGATTTCGGAAAGATCGGCACCTTCTCGGTAGATCGTCGCTTCAACATTATTTTTGAATCCGGGAATTACAACTTCCTGCCGGATGTTATCGGAATGGAGTCCCTGCCCGTTATTACCGCTAAGGGTAAAAAAGCACGCAAAGTAAGCGAAGAATACATTAACACCGAATCCGGCAACATCGTCACCCGTTTGTTCAAATTCGGACTTTCGGCAGCCGTGATCGCCGGCATTGTGGTGATCTCTCAACAAGATATATTCCAGGGAGACGGCACTCAGAACATGACCAACATGCAACCGACCCCGGTTAAGAATCGTACCGTTCAAGTGGAAGAACCCGCCGTGATCTCTCCCGCTTGTGATTTCGTGGATTTCGATCCGGTTATTGATTTGTCCGGGAAGTCAATCTCACGATAACGACAATCAGATAGGCAGGGAAAACGATAAACAACGCCTGCCATTTCAACAAAACAAATAGCAAGACAAGTATCCCCCAGAACATCCAATTCAATTTTTTCTTGAAATCATAACAAGATATCAGAATATAAACAGGAATCATACAAGATAACGCTTTCACACCCCAAACCGCGAAACCAACAAGCACGGCTCCCAAAAAGCAGTACAAAAGACTATTCCCCTTCCAGGAGAAGCTGGTCAACTTCAACGAAAACATCGGGATTTCACTGATTAACAACACGGCCAACACCAACGCTAAAAGCGCCAACAACCACGGTTTTCCCCACATTCCCAAGAAGAATGCCTCCTCATGATAGCGAGTAAACACGAGCATCACCCAAAACAAGGCGTTTGAAGGCGTCGGCAAACCGATAAAAGATTGAGTCTGACGCACGTCCAAGTTAAATTTAGCCAAACGGTAAGCCGAAAAAGCTGGAATCACCAATGGAACGCACATGAACACCCGTTCCCAAAGCTGAATAGTAGCTATTCCTCCTTCCCCGTGAACTAAATCGTGAATCAAGAAAAAAGCCAACACAGAAGGAACCACCCCGAAGCTAACCACGTCAGCCAACGAGTCAAGTTCTTTTCCCATTTCCGACTTCACGTGTAACAAACGGGCCGCGAAACCATCAAAAAAATCAAATACCATAGCCAAGATCACCAACCACGCGGCAATATACAACTGCCCGTTAAACGCGGCATAAAGGGCCACCGTTCCGGACGTAACATTCATACAAGTAATCAGATTGGGTATATGTTTCTTCATCGTATTATACTTTTTATGATCCGAACACGAAAATACTTCTTTTTACGATAGATAAACTACATTTTTATTACTTTTGTTGCAAAATAGTTAGAGACATGGCTAAATTTCTCATTATCAGATTCAGCTCTATCGGAGATATCATTCAATGTATGAACGTTATAAATGGTATCAAAAACCACTTCCCCGATGCTGAAATTCACTGGATAGCCCGCAAAGACATGGGTTCCTTTCTTAACATGGACAAACGTATTGATCGGGTCTGGGGATTTGATAAAAAAACAGGATTCAAAGGGTTATTACAAATGGCCCGACAACTGAAAGCCGAGAAATTCGACTATATCTACGACGCTCACAGTAATATTCGTTCCAACATATTAAAAGCCGTGTTGCTCCCACCGTTCTATCACCTTTTCCCGAGAGGGCCCCACTACACGCTGAGACGCAAGGATCGTTGGAAACGTTTCTTGCTGTTCAAATTGGGGATTAACAAATTCGACAAACCGTTCCGAGGAATCATATCCTACCGGAAACCGTTGGCTACCTGGGGTATTACCAACTTCGAATCTCATTACAACGATTGGAACTTCCCCGCAGAATTCGAGGAACGTTTCCAACACACCATCACCCCGAAAACCATCACACTTGTACCTTCCGCCAACTGGGAAATGAAACGATGGCCGGTAAGTAACTGGCAACAAGTGATCCAACTTATGCCGGATCATCGCTTCATCATACTGGCAGGCCCGACCGACACGTTTTGTGAGACGATCAAAGCCATCGCTCCCGAACGGGTCAACAACCTGGCAGGCAAAACGACCTTACTCGAATCCTGCTACCTGGTAAAACAATCCAACCTAGTAATCAGCGGGGACACGGGATTCCTTCACGCCGCCGACCTGTTCAACACGAAAGCCATCGCCCTTATCGGCCCGACCGCCTTCGGTTTCCCTACCGGCAAACAAGTCAAAGTAATCGAGGTAGACCTTCCCTGTCGCCCCTGCACGAAAGACGGCCGAGGCAAATGCAAGCAATCCACGTGGCAAAAATGTATGGTCGACATCCTCCCGCAACGGGTTGTCGAAAAAGTCAAAGTAATTTTAAATCCTATTAATTCTGTGATTTAATGATTTTAGATTAGATGATTCCAACCACGCAATTCCTACACACTTTTTTCATAATCACGGAATTATTCAATTAGCAATCACGGAATCTTCTCATCTTTTAGTTTTTAGCTTTAACTTTTATCTTTCTTGTTCGGCAAAGGTCCTCTGACTTTATGGACCTTATGAACTTTCGGACTTTATAAACTCATTTTTAGTTTTCCGTATGCTTCAACACCACGTAAAACGTCGTTCCCTCATTCTCTACACTTTCGAAAGTAATAGACCCGCCCATTGATTCGATAATCTTGTAAGACATCGCCAATCCCAACCCCGTACCACCGGATTTAGTCGTGAAATTCGGCTCGGATATCCGGTCTTTAATACTCTCCGGAATCCCGCAGCCGTTATCCTTAACCAACAATATAATCTTTCCCAGTACGGTCTTCAACCTTACCAACACGTGCCCTTCCCGGCCTTCGGGAATACTCTGTTCAGCATTCTTAAGCAAATTCACGACCACCCGGTTCACCTGTTCCCGGTCTCCATACACGAAAACATCCGGATCGATATCACTCTCCATTACCGCCACATTCTCATGAAACAACTTCACGCATCCGTTCACCAACTCGCTCAAATCGAACCACTCGTTATTAGCCACCTGCAACTTGGCAAAATCAGAAAAAGCCGAAGCGATAGAAGCCATGTGATCAATCTGCTCGATCAACACGGCAGATATATCCTTAAAGCGTGATCGCACCTCCTCGATATCTCCATTTTGGAGCGTACGCTGCATAAATTGAAGATTCAATTTCATCGGGGTCAACGGGTTCTTGATCTCGTGCGCAATCTGGCGAGCCATTTCCCGCCAAGCACTCTCCCGTTCGGACTTCGCCAGCTTCTTCACGTTCGCTTCCAACTGATCCACCATCTCGTTATACTCTTTTACCAACATCCCGATTTCATCCCGTTGGTGATACACGATCTTCTCGTTCTTCCCCCCGACACGCATCTGGCGCAGCTTCTCGTTGACCACCTGCAAAGGCTTCGTGATCCGCTCGGCAACAACACTCGACAAGATAAACGCTAACACCATCACGATCATGGCAATATTCACCGCGATAATCACGATCAACAGAATCTCCTTATTCAAATCCTCCCCGCGGGTGAAATACGGAATACTCAACACGTACTTCTCCCCGCCCTCCAACACCAACGGCATGTATACCGCCATGTAAGTCAACTCCATGATATCCTCGTCCTGCACGAAATTCATCTGCCCCTTCCTGATAATCTGGTCGTAAGCTTTCGGGTTCAACAACGTCCCGTCAAATCCTTTCTCGAAAATCATGGGGCGGGAAGTCGATACCAGCTTTCCTTCCCAGTTATAGATATTTATATCTACCCAAAGCATTTCTGACAATTTCTTCAACTTACCCAAAATCTCCGGGCATCTTTCCGCATCCACGCACTCATTATGTACCAACTCGTCCGTTATATACCGGGACAACTCGATCACCTTCAAACTATGTCGCCGCCCGAAACTCTCGGCATTCACGAAAATACTCATGATCGTCATGATCAGGAACAATATACCCATCAAAGAAATAATATTCCGCTTGATCCGCATTTTCAGACTCGTCTGCCGGAAATTCCCCCAACCTCCATCAAACCGGAAAAACATCCCGTAAGAAGTAAGTATCGCACTGACAAAAATAGCGTACAACAAATTCAGGTAATACAAGGCAAAAACATCATTCGCCAAACTCACGATACACACCCCATCACCCTCCACGGGTATCACCAAATGAGAATGCTCATCCAAATTCCGAAGTCTCGCATGCTCGATCTGCCCGAAACGCTCCACGCTACGGGGATACATGTAATCTCCCTTGGAATCAATCAATACCCCATTCTTGTACTTGGCATAAGAATAAGGATACGGGACCTCTTGCTCCACACCAATCTCCCTCGACAAAATCTGAGCATACCCGATCCCCTCATGTCTGTTCTTGGAGTTAAAACGGATATACACGCAAGTACTTCCCCGAGAAGTCGGAAACGAGAACCGACCGATATACGACACGATTCCGTCAAAATTATCTATATTAAAAAACGACGTATTTTCCACCCGTACCCCGATACTGTCGATAATCCGATCATAATACTCGTTACAGCCAAACTTCACGTGTCCGGGAGTTAATAATATAGTATCCCTTGGATCACAGATCATCGCCTCGCAAGCATAATAGAACCCGGTCATATCCAGAAGTTCGTTTGAAATATACTCTGACAAAATATCGGAATCACCCACTTTCACCAACGAATCCAACTTCGGGCTTTGCTTGATTTCCGTATTTATCTCGACAAGCTTACGCTCGAAAATAGGATCGACTTCCCGAATAAGCTCGGTTGCAAAACGAGCACGAACCTCCTGTTCCCGGTGAATTTCATTACTTTTTGCCAGAAAAATAATATACACACAGACCACCACCAACGCGATCATAAAGATACTTTTCTGCGTGTCCAGCTTCATCAGGTAAACCCCCAAGATAAACAACAGGTAAAGCGACAAGGGGAAAAGACACTCCAGTGGCGACAGGGAAAAATCGAAAAAATAACAAAGCGCCGCACAAAAAAGGATGACCACCGTAACTCCCACGAAAGCCTGTCCCACAGTGAACAGATTCTGGAAATAACGCACAGAACTATTAATCAGCACGATAAATCCCATTCCCGCGATAATCAACGTGATAAACGCCACGATAGAAGAAAAATCAACATTGATCAAACGGGCTATATTCAAACTGACCTGTGTACTTTCGATCAGCGCATTAATCGAAAAATGTAACAAGTTCGTGTAAAAAAACACTCCCATCACGAAACCGACAAGAAAAATATACTTGTACCGAATCAACCGAGGTTCGTTATACTTGATCCGCAATTTATTGAACGTGATAAAGAAATAGTGTGCCAGACAGAACATCGTCACGAACAAATCCCCGACCGACACGATAAACTTTCCCCCGATCTGGCTAGTCGTAAATATCGAAAGACCATAAAGAGTAGGCGGGATCTTACAATGCACCATCACGACACGCAATACCCACAAACAAATCAAGAACCCGACAACATGAAACAATTGCTCCCGGAACGACTTGGAACGATCAAGGGATATCTCGTAGGCATAAAACAGCAGGTAGAGAAATAAAAAATAAAGCACCAGCAAGAAATAATTAGGCATAGTATCCCCCTGTTCCACCTTGCTTTCTATCCGGAATAAAGCCCTCCCGTCACGATTATACACAAGTTCCCCGCTATTCTCCCACACGTCCCGGATAATCACCTTGCTGGCATCATCCAGATTCTCCCCCAGCGACGGATTAAAATGACTCTTCACGTAATTACTCGAATACGGGTAATCCTCTTTTATAAACAAGAGCGCGTAATAACTCGTGTCCCCCACGACATGCTTGCGGACATCAAAATAAAGATTATTAATCTTCACCAAATCGCCCCCGTTCGACAATATTTCATACAAATGAGGGTTCCCTATCCTTTCATTACTCCAATATACCAGTTGATCCCCGTGAAACCCCACCAGAACCGTCTGACTGCTTTTCCACTCGATCTTCTGTTTTCCCCGGTATTCATCCAGTTTCCGCAACTGGTCATCTATCCGTTTCTCCTCGAACTTCAACCGCTCTTGAAAAAGAAACAACTTCTTATCTATCGACCAATCATTCAATGAATATTCCCACAAGGAAGCCACTCCAAGGCAAAACATGGCAAGTGCCAGCACCAGCCAGAATTTTTTCATACTCTTTACTCTAGATTTATTCATGATGATAAGGTTCTCCTTTCAGTATAGTCATTGCCCTGTATAATTGCTCCGTGAAGATCATCCTCACCATCTGGTGAGAAAAAGTCATCTTGGATAATGATATTTTCATGTTCGCACGCTTGTACATCTCTTCCGAAAACCCGTAAGGCCCCCCGATAATGAACACAAGTCGCTTGATACTTGTCAGCATCTTCTGTGCCAAAAAATCCGCGAAAGCCTTCGAAGTATATTCATTCCCCCGCTCGTCCAGCAAAACCACGTAATCAGCCGCTTCCAGTTGTCCCAACAACAACTCCCCCTCCCGTTCCTTCTGTTGCACCTCGCTCATGTTCTTCGTGTTCCGCACATCCGGTATCACCTTCATCTCGTAAGGAATGTAATATTTCAACCGTTTCTCGTACTCGGCAATTCCCGCCCGGACAAACTCCGCATCTGTCTTTCCTATCACTAGCAAACAAACTTTCACGACACCAATTTTATCAATTATACTAATAACTTCATCTACACACAAATGTAGATAAATTTACGGTATCTCCCACCCCTCCCTAAAAAAAAGCACACTAATATTTGCCCAAATTTCAAGAAAACACTATATTTGCACCCGTTAAAGGCTAACCTCTTTGACACACGCAAGTGTAGGTCCTATAGCTCAGCTGGTTAGAGCACCTGACTCATAATCAGGGGGTCCTTGGTTCAAGCCCAAGTGGGACCACTTAAAAATGAAGCAGTTACAAAATCAAAAATGTAACTGCTTTTTTATTTTTAGTGTGAAATGAGGGTGTTTCGGGTAGGATGTTTAAACCATGTTTAAACCAGATTTTAGATAGTGTCCCCAAAAGTGTGTAAATTCCGGTACTCCACGGTAAACCCAAAGAAAATTAGCCAAATCACACTACAAAAAAATACGAAACAGGAAATCGTTTTTCTTGTCATAATCAAAAATTATTTTGTAATTTTGCACAATAATGGATGACGGCTTTTTGTGCCGTGATTTGTATTTTACAGTTCAATTATTTCATTTTTTAATTATGAAGCGCCTACATCCAACTGGAAAATCTTTCGGCGGTGCGGCTCCCCCCGGGCAGCATGAAGATGTGGTGCGCATAGTTTCCCACTGACGATTTTCAACCGCAGCTAGAAAATGGCAGCCACAGGTGCGTTTTCACGTGTCCGATAGGGTTGCCGGCGGAGAGTTCTTTGACATGTTGGTCGTGATTTCAGGGATAGATTTTTTTAATTATAAAATGAATTGTAAACTTAAACTGTAAAAATATGAATAGAACAAACCCATTAATATTATCCGCACTCCAGTTATGGGCTTATGATCCTGATAGTGAAGTTGCGAACGAATACCCGGCAATCGGGTTATTTGATGAGCGCCACGACTTCCCTATGGCCCTAACTCAATCGGGAATGGCCGTGTTGCTTACATTCTTAAACGGGCGTAATCACTCATTAGATACTTTTGTCGGCATTAGGCGTTCGGTTACGATTGTTATTGTCGATGTTACCGAAGAATGCGTGGTGAGCGCAACCCAAATTCGCGTTAATATTCCGCGAAACAGGCTTGCGGGTGTATTTCGAGCCGATCTTCCTTTTGCTTATCCTAATATCAAAACCGACCACACCTACAAGGTGATGGTGCGTGACGTCTCGAGCGGACAGATGCTAGGAGAATCCTTTTTTCACATGTATGATCCTCTTATCTTGGGCAAGGAGCCACACCTTTGGTACTCGGCAAGCAAAGGCTGGGTTCTTCCACAGTTCGAATATGGCATGTATAAATCTGTCGATAGTGAGAAACTGGGAGTTGTTTCGGTAAGGTTCAACCTTGAATCCCATTTCAAGAACGAGCCTTACCTTGTCCCCGAGGTGGAGGTCAGGGTTTACCTGCCGAATGGAAAAGTTGAATCCAGATTTTTTCGTCCGGAATGTGACGACTATGATATGCGCGAGTATCATGTCACAATGCCTGTCCACGTGAACCACGATAATCGAGGTGTTTGCTATGCGGAACTTTTGTGTATGGATTACGCTATTGCCGGATTCGTGTTCAGCACGAATGGCCCCACCGAGTCCGGTGCATGGGAGGGTAAGGAACTTACTTGTCTTGGCGAGTATTCGCTCGAGGAATGTGTAAATCGTTTCCGGTTATGTCTCCAGGACAAAGCTGTTGATTCTGGCGATGATGACTTTGAACGGGCTCTCCAGAACTTTATCTCTCTAGAACCTGAGGACAAGGATAGTATGGAGGACGATAATGAAGAAAACGGGAACGATTCTCTCCCCGATCCGGCACAACCGGATGCAGACGACTCATTGTTGACTTCCCTAGAATATCTGATCGGTCTTAAGACTGTAAAAGAAAAATTGTTAGTTTACGAAAAAGTGGTGCGTTTCAATAAAATGCGCGAAGAGTGCGGTTTACCTGTAATATCAACATCGCTTCACGCTATGTTTCTTGGTTCCCCGGGAACGGGAAAAACTACCGTCGCGAAGATGATGGGAGCCATGCTCGCGAAGGCGGGGATACTTTCCCGTGGCCATGTTATCACGAGGGAGCGGGCAACACTCCTGGGACCCAACTATAGCACGGAGGAAACCAATACTCTGAAAGCCATTGAAGAAGCCCAAGGAGGAGTCCTACTGATCGATGAGGCGTATCAATTATTTCAACCAAGCGACCCGCGCGATCCGGGAAAATTTGTCATCGAGACATTGATGACAGCGCTTGCAGATGAATCGCAGCGAGATTGGATGTTGATTCTTGCCGGTTATCCTGACGAGATGAAACGGATGTTTGACATGAATCCGGGGCTTAAATCCCGAATCCCGGATTCCAATATTTATGTTTTTGACGATTTCTCGGAATCGGAACTTATGGAAATCGCAGAATGTTATTTCGAACGCCATCAATACTCGCTCTCGCCTGACGCCCGTGTAGCTTTGACTCAAAGACTCGGTTTTGACTATTCTCAACGGGATAAGGGGTTCGGCAATGCCCGTTATGTCGTGAACATGATACAGACTGAGATTCTTCCAGCTATGGCTGTCCGCGTCGTTTCTGCGGGTTCTGGTGAGGCTCAAGCATTACACGAGATTCAGTCCTGCGATATTCCACAGCCGGTAAGCCCAGTACGTGCCACCCGCCCTCGTATAGGTTTTTGTGCTTGATAAATATTTTACAAAAATAAGTTCATAATGTTCATCAAACCTAACAAAACAAAAATCGAGGAGGTCCCTATTTTTCCTCCTCGATATTTTAAGTTTTCGATACATAACCTAAAACCACAAGTACGAGTAAACTTTTTTCAGGGTAATACACCACAATGCATGATAAACAATTTTGATTCAATCTGCTATTTCCGAGAGCAATTATTAAATTTGCCACGTCATAAACAAGGTAATAGAACCATAATTCTATCGTAATCATAAAGTAATCCTACCCCTCTCTCGTAGATGCCTCGAAGCTTCACCAGAGCTTCAGCGTTTTCCGTTATTCGAGCTACGGCGAAGCTTCGAAGAAGATTCAAAGGAAGGGTAGGATTACCCTAGGATTACCTCTGATTTACTCATGAATTGCTTACAAGATAAAATCTAGTTCATGGATTAAAGATTAATTAATGTATCTTACCTGAACACACTTCATTATTATCAACTCCCCCCTCTCTTGCTAATCAATTTTATAAATCAACTAACAATCAAGGCTATAAAAAAATTATGACAAGAAAGGAGCGGAAGACCCATGATCCTTCCGCTCCCAAAATCGCCACGATCTTCAAAACATTTTAATACATCCTAAATTGTACCTTTCCAAAGTACAATTAAATTTATCACTTAACGTCTTTCCCTGTACCGGACATCTTTTATCCGGGCGAAGCCGGAATATTCCACTCGTTTTGTTATAGAATTATTCACGCCATCCACTTTATAGAATCCCAACTTTCCTCCGTTCACACCACTAACACTATTATCATAAGTACCCACCATCAATTCGAATTGACGGGCCATAAATTCTTCCGAGGGTTCCGGCCACCAATAATTATTATGATACAAATTAAATTTCAACATAGTCACTTCTTCGTTGGCTCCCAAATTGATATTTTTCATTTCATAAGTCATATTGGTTCCCAAATTATGCAAATACACTTTGTTTCCCACACCGTAGAACATATAAGGGAACTGAGAATGGAAAGCAAAGACTGTGGCTTTATCGAAATCTGGAGCGTTCAAATTTTCGTATTTACTCTCTTGCACGAATCCCGTTCCGCTCATATTAATTCCATATATAACTCGTTTCCCGGAAGCGTTTTGCAATATGGCGTACACCAAGCCATTCGAATAACGAGTTCCTTCCATGTAAACCAAATCCATTCCGGTTTTAAAGTCAAACAATCCTCCGACTTCCGGATTAGGAACAGGTGTCAATATCTGGTTAACGTCATTACTTGTCGGGCTCTTGAAGCTCCAACCCACAAAACGTTTATTATCTATATCATAGAACAAGGCGGCCGTACTGTTTCCCGGGTAACGAACCATACTTATACCAACATACGGGGCGACACGGTATTCGGGGGACTTCCCGCGAACAGAAGTATTGATTGGCATTTCAAAAGCCGCTCCCGCAGCCGTTACTAATGCATAAACATTCCCTTTATTTGAAACGGCAAAAATAGCACGTGCAGTAGGAGGGCCCATGTTTGCCAAGGGCATATATTCAACGATGCTTTCATCCGGATCGCTTGGTGCTACAATAAAGTCTGTCGTGTAAATGTTATACATATCACTCGTCTCGAAGGTATTCTGGTTAAGTTTGTAAGCACCTTCTTCCGACATGAGATAAATAACATCCCCCGTGGCAACAGGTGCCGGATAGAATCCGATCTTCGTTGCTTTTTTCAGATCGGGAAGTCCTAACAAAGACAACAAATCATAAGCGGGTTCAATCCGATCTGCTGAAATAACGGAAATCATATCCATCCTCACACGTTCTTCTTCACCCTCGTTACACAATACCAACCAACCTTCGTACGTGGAAGAAGTCACTTTCACGTCAAAAGTCGTAGAATACTCGATAGAGGAACGTTTATCTTTTACCGCAAACCACACGACATAATTCCCCGATGGGATTGAAATTAACGTATCCAAATTTAACGATTTAGACGGATTCAAATCTACCCATGCTTCATTATATAATTGGCTTCCTCCCTTTAACTCCAGCTTATAAGAAAACTCGAAATTAGGATTTCCATCCTTAATCTCTCCTTCCAATGAAGAAATCACCTTCGGTTGGGCAACAATATGCTCTATACCTCCAAGAATTTCAAGCGTTTCGGGCAAGTTCTCTATTTTAATTTCTGCCATCTCGCTATAATCATAATTCCCCTTGTCGTCATAGCACGACATCAAAAAGAGAATGAACGAGAGTAATATTACATTTTTTATTTTCATATTGACAATTCTTTAAACAATTATTGATAATCAGAATAATCCACCTCGTAGTTCGGGGCCAATTGCATATACTTCCCATCCGAATCCGTTACAGGATTTCCCGCATCAGCCTGCTCTTGTAAATAAATTCGCACGGTTCGAGCGAAGAAGGGAAGTCGTGCAGATTGCATTTTATACCCGTAAGAGTTAGCATATTGCCAATCTATCGGGGTTAACCCGCACACTTGATTCACCACCTGATACTTCTTTGCCGTCCATTCTCCAAAATAGTCCTTTTCCGCGTAATTTTTCCAGAAATTGGGTTGCGTATACATCTCGTTAAATGTGAAAACATAACGAACACCACTAATTTGCTCTCCTTTTGCCGTGTAAAGATTCGTGTTTTTATAGGTTTCCAGATAACATTTAAAATGTTCATTCTCTTGCAAACGAAGCACTATTTTCAACGTTTTCTCTAATAAAGTCTCCGTGCGTATGATACGAACCGGCACCTCCGCTTTACTTGTTCCAGCCTTAATTACCAGCGAGTCTAACTCGATCTCGAAATCTTTCCCTTCAACAGCTGTCGTTTCTTCCATATCAACGACAACCTTAAATGGCCGGTCATAATCGACCACTTTCCCCATGGTCAAAACAGGTGCATACAGCATGTGACTCCTATAATAAGCATTCGCTCCGGCAAAAGAAAAATCGGTCGAATCACCATAATATTCCGTTGTACTACCATAAACAGCATTTGTCAATCTCTGGAAATAAATTCCTGCATCATCGCTAGCGAACACTGGAATTTCTTTTTTATCGCAACTCCACAAAAAGGGAAATGATATTAGCGCAAATAATAATATTCTCAATTTCATAATTCTTGTTTTTAACGATTTTCAATTTCTCCCGCCGGTAACGGAATGGTAAACTCAAAATAATTCGCTCCATTATAATTATATCCCGCTTCATCAATCCACAAGTAATCCGTATTTAACCTCTTGTGCAAGAAGAAAGTTTGTCCTTCTCCCCAGAATTCACGTGCATATTCGTTATTCAATTTCGTTCGCAAATCTCTTTCACTATTCACGGGCAAAGCTGGTAAACCGCGTTTAGCCCGTATTTGACTCAACCACTCGTATCCATCTGCTAGAACGGGTTCACATTCGGCCGCGATGTAGTATACCTCACTCAAACGGATTAATGGCATCAACACGGCATGAAAATATTCCAAATCCTTGTCCGGCTTATCGGGATTCTTCTCGTCTTTAGGTTTATCAATCTTTTTATACTTTATAAAAATATCTCCCTGTACCCCCACGCTAGTAGCGGTTTTCCAATGTGTTTGATAACGATAATCCGGACTCTCGTTGCCAAAAAGACTACTCAACACGAAATTGGGTTTAGGCTGTAAGAAATTATTCCCGGCTGTCTCGTCATCAAAATAATACGTGTAAATATCTGCCCGGGCTTTATCATAGAACCCCATCAATACCTCGGTAGAGAAAACCCGATCGGGAGTTCTTTGGTTAGCTAACAATTTATTCGGATCCACCGCGGGAAAATGTTTAGCCACATTTTCATCTGTCAACAACTGGCGAGCTGCCGTTAATGCATTCGCTTTATCCCCTGCATACAAATACGCCCGGGCTTTTAATGCCAAAACAGCATAATAATTGAATCGCAATTGACGATAGCGCAAGTACACTTCCTGATCTTCTTCCAGTGAAGCCATAGCCCCCTGTTCGATCACGGGATCATTCCCCTTAAGCAGTTGTTCTGCGGCATTAATATCCCGCAACACTCGTCCCATTACCGTATCGGCCGCCAATATAGGTAACGCCGAAACTTTATCCGATTCATTATAAGGGATTGCCTCCGCAGACGGATTTTTCACATACACGGGACCAAACAAGCGCAACATATCCAAATGCAAGAAAGCGCGCAAGGCCAAAGCCTCTCCCGTCAACACCTTCTTTTCCTGCTCGTTTAATACCCCGGTACTAATCTCCAAGTTTTTAAGCAACACGTTACAATTTAAGATCGTGGCGTAAGCTGACGACCAAATACTCGACAAATTAGCCTCAACAGTTTCATCCGTGTAATCCGGTTTCACTAAAGCTGTATAATATTTATTCACGGATAGCGGCGTGTAACGAAAAGCGAGGATATCAATCATCTCGTAAGTAAGATTCTTGCCGTAAAGTGTTGAACCGGCTAATTTATTATATATCCCGTTTACGGCTGTATAGAAACCGCCACGCGTAGCAAAAAGTTGTTCCTCGGACTGTTTATCCTTGGGCTGCACGTCCAAAAAGTCCGAACACCCGCTTCCCGCGAACAACAACAGGCTTAAATATATGATAACATGTAATTTCATACCACTTGTTTTTTAAAAATTAAACGATAATCCTGCTTCCAAACTCCGAGCAAAAGGATAAGAAATACCTCTCTCAGACTTAATAGAAGATGCTCTAAATACATCACGCATAGAAACCTGCAGTTTTAGATTACTTAAACCGAGCTTCTGAATCCAACCGTCATAAAACTCGTAACCAAGATACACAGATTCCAACGTCAACACGTTCTCCTCTTGCACGAACCGGGAAGACATTGGAGTGGATGCGGCATTAGCGATGTTTTTAAAACGCACAATATCACCCGCTTTTTGCCAACGTTCGTAAAGTGCTCGTTTATCCTGATTTTTATTCAATCCCTCGGTTGAGATATTCTCAACTTTATTGAACAAAGCTTCATTAAACACATCCGCTCCCAATTGATAACGGAAATTCAAACTGAGCGACAATCCTTTCCAATTCAAAGACGTTCCCACTACCCCCTCTATTTTCGGACGAGTATTACCGCAAATAACCTCATCATCATATGAGAAATCATACGTGTAATTTCCATTTTCATCGTAAAATAACTCTTTACCATTCGCCGGGTCAATACCCACCGATTTTACAGCCCAAATATCATCCGGGTCCGCCCCGTCATAATACCGAACCGTATTGGCTCCCTTTCCGCTCGCGTTGAGCAACGACAATTTGTCCCCAATCTTGTCGATTCGTGTTTTCTGCGTACGCAGGTTGGCACGTACCAACCACGAAAAACGTTTATCAAAATTCTGAATAATATAGTAAGAAGCAGTAGCCGTCACTCCTTGAGAGGTTTGTTCTCCGGCATTCGTCATATAAGTTGGTGTTCCAGAAGACAACGGCATCCCAATCCGTATCAGAAGCGGGTCCGTCACTTTATGAAAATAGTCAACCGTGATATTTAAACGCCTGTTCAACAAAGTAATGTCAATACCAAAATTTTTATCCAACGTGGTTTGCCACTTCAAATCAGGATTACCCACCTGATTCAAGATTGCACCTAACCCGAAATAATTCATCGAACCATATTGGAATACATAAGTCAACAATGTTTGGGCCGAGTCGTAATTTTGATTTCCGGGATTACCGACAGAAGCCCTCAATTTCAACAAATTAATCCAATTAAAGTTATTCATGATAAATTTCTCCTTGTGCAGATTCCATCCCAAACCGACAGACCAGGTCGTGTTGTATTTTTTAGAAGATCCGAACACGGAAGACCCGCTGCTACGCAAACTAAAATCCATCAGATAACGATCGTCAAATGAATACCCAACGTTAAAATAACCGTTCAAAGAGCGAGAAACACTCTCGTAAAACGTGGGAATTCCGTGTTCCGGGTATCCGTTCGAGAAAGAAGGATAGGTAAAATCCCCATCAGGGAAACCTTGTGCCGAATACCCCTGAACCAAAGACTTGCTTGCATTGAAATTTCCCCCGGCGACCAAATTGATCCGATGGACTCCCAACACTTTAGCCCAGGTCACGCTAAGTTCCCCTTCCGCTTGATTCAACCGGGTATTCGTTGAAGTATATTCCCCCTTCTTCAAGGCTTCCGTATCTTCAAAACGCGTGTCCTCCGGGGAATAAAATACCTCTGTATCATTGTTCCCGTATGTTATTCCCAACCGGGCACGTACACGCCATTCTGTCGTGGGAAAATATTCTGCCACGAAATAATTACTCAATGAAACGTTCTTTCCCTCATTGCGACTATTCAAATTGTCATTCCACAGCGGGTTGGACGCTTCAAAATAATCATTTTTCTCCAACCATTTCTCGACAATTCCATCCTTATTCCGTTTCTTGAAATAAGGATTCGCTTCCGCGTAGGATTGAAAAGGTACAACAGGATTCTCTATATCCGTCACGTTAATCGAAAACTTGTTAGAAAATTGAAACTTTTCCATCCGATAGATCAAATCAATATTACCGCTGATGATTTCACGCAAAGACTCTTTCATCACCCCGGAAATACCGTTATACCCGACACCCAAACCAAAAAGAAAACGGCCTTCACCACCTTGCACGTACAAAGAATGTTTTTGATTTACTCCCGTGCGTAACGGTTCGGCCAACCAGTAAGTGTTTACCCCACTCTCGATAGCTTCCAATTTCTTGTTATACAATTCATTCAATTCAATTTCTTTTTCCGCACTCCAATTAGCCGGAGAATACCCTCCCGCCAATTTCTCAAATTCCAATTTTTCCCTTGCATTCATCAAATTATAACTGGTCAAATCCGGCATAGAAAGATTGAGATTCCCGTTATAACTCACCTGAAGTTCTCCCGATTTAGGTTTCACCGTTTCTACCACAACAACCCCGTTAGCAGCTTTCGATCCGTAAATAGCAGTTGAAGCCGCATCCTTTAATATCGTAATAGATTCTATACGATTAATATCCAAATCATTAATTACAGCCAATGATGATTCGAACCCGTCCAGAATGAACAAAGGTTGATTAGGATCGGCATCCAACTCGTCACGTAATCCCAACACACTTGACTTTCCCCGGATCTCCATGTTTGGCAAACGATTGGGATCCGACCCGAATTGATTATCCTCTATAATCGCGAAAGCGGGATCAAGTGTCTTCAAACTTTGCAAGACATTTTGCGTCCCCATAGTCTTCAATTCTGCAGCCGTGTAGGTTGAAGCCGATCCCGTAAAACTTTCCTTTTTACGAGTAAAAATTCCGGTAACCACGACATCTTCCAACGCAACCTTCTCTTCATGCATCGTAATCTTCAGTTCTTTATGGTATTCACCAGCTTTAAACTTAGGAACTGTCACCTGTTGCGTCTCCATCCCGATAAAAGAAAACACTAAAACAACCGAATCCTTAGGAAGTACCAAGGAGAACACACCGTCAGCATCCGTGGCCACTCCTATTGTCGTACCTTTAATCAAGACGGCAACACCCGGTAAAGGCCCTCCATTCTCATCCGTCACTTTCCCTGTAATTTTAAATTCCGGTTTTTTTTCCGGGGATTTACTTTGCACCTTAATCAGAATAATCCCCCCTTCAAGCAAGTCCCATGAAAATCCTTTATCTAAAAGTAGCATATTCAACACCTTGTCCACGGGTTCATCCTTCACGTTCACGCTCATTTTCCCCAAATTCCTGCATTGCTCTTCATTATACACGAAATCAAATTTCGTTTGACGTTTAATTTCCCGAAACACTTGTTCCGCGGAAACATCTTTCAGATTCAAAGATACCTTCTCTTGCGCCGTAGCCCCGATGGCTGTCACTTGTAACACACAGACAAGGATCAATACGATATTCCATCTCATAATCCCTAAAATTTTTCTATTCCGATGACTCGGAAAAAGAAGTAAATACCATTTTTTTTTCATAACTTTGAATTACTTTAATTTATTAATTCTCTTTATTGGCAATTCCCGTTGCACATTGAAGAGAGTAAAAAGCGGAGGGTGTTCCCGCACCTTCCGTTTATTTATTTCATATACAGGATCAATTCACGACCATTCAGTTTGTAATCGACATCCACGGAGGAAGTTAACGCTTTCAGTATAACAGAAAAATCCGCATGTCGTTTGATATCCCCGGTAAAATGAAGATTTCTTATAGACTCATCTTGAAACTCAACTTCTATATCATACCAGCGAGCCATGATGTTCATTATTTGTTCTAAACTTTGATTTTTGAATAAAAAATGTCCCTCCTTCCAAGTCACGTAAGGCAAAATATCCACTTCTTTCACTTCTACCGTTTTACTTTTCCGGTCCAAACGAGCCAATTCATTGGGTCGGATCCGCCATTCTTGACTATCACCATTCACTTGAACCCCGACAGAACCTCTCACTAGAACCGTTTCGATATAATCCTTATCATAAGTATTCACATTAAAAGAAGTTCCCAATACTTTCACATACATCTGTTCCGCTTTTACAATAAACGGCCTTTGCAAATCCTCGGCCACGTCGAAGAAAGCTTCACCTTGCAACTCCACTTCGCGAGATATCGTTCCAAAATTGATCGGGTAACGAAGTTCACTTTCAGAATTTAAGAACACGATGGTTCCATCCGATAGCTTCAAACGATACTCTCCACCCCTGGGAATTTTTAACGTATGGAATTCCGATACCAATTCCTCTTCAGCATGAGCATAGTCCAATTGATTATCGGATGCCAGAATTCCTTGCCCGAGAATCACCTGCCCAGAATCAGAAAGTTCAATTTCTTTCCCATTATCCGTAAGTAATATCGCCTTATAACTTCCCGGAGATACCGTTTGAATCACAACCGGAGCAATCTCTTGTTCATCCCGAATAAAGAAAGAAATACCTATTATTAATAACACGCTAGCGGCCACGGCCCCCCAACCTAATAAACGTACGAACTTTCTCTTCTTGCGCAGAATGCTATGTTTACGCACCTGTTCCCACAGAACAGGATTTTTCTTTTTACCTTGGATATAAATCGTTAATTCTCGGTCTATATATTCATCTTCCTGTACACGTAAAAAAAGAGCTTTACGTTCCGGGGAGCCGGATTTCCAGCAATACAATTCTTCCCGCTCGAGATCAGATAATTCATCCCGTAGACTTTTTAATAAAAGTTCTGCAATGTGATGTTCTAAGTGAAAGTCCATAATTTGCTATTTTTACACTTAAAACACTCGAATCTTCATTTGGTGTATAGTGATATACAAAAAAAATAATTATTTTATACATTATTTGATGAATCCCAAGCCTTTAACAATAATAAAAAAAGTCTGAAATCCTTGACCCGCTTGCGCATATAATGATTGGCATTATTCTTGTATTTCTTTACCGTATTGATAGAAATATTTAGCAGGCTGGCAATCTCTTCGTGTTTTTTCCCTTCCAGACTGAGTTGATACACTTCTTTACAAGCAGGAGGCAACTCTTCAAATATATAATGTAGCATTTCGAAAAGTTCTGTTTCAATTACTTTTTCAAGAAAACTTTCTTGTGGCTCTTCCACAAACTCTTCCGCATATCTTTGTTTGATTTTTTCATGACGAAGAGTATTCAAGCAGCGATTTTTTACACTCGTATACAAGAAACTTTTTATCGTAAGTTCATTGCAAAACCTTTTCCTATTTTCCCAAAGTGATACAAAAGTATCCTGAAGGATATCCTCTATCAATCGTTCATCGGGTAAATATTTATTCCCAAAATAACGCAAAGTAGAAACATTCCTCTCGTAAATCTCTTTAAAAGCGTACTCTTTCCCGTCAATAAAATCTTGAATTATATTTTCTTCTGATTGAAACATCATTAACTAACACTTTTCAACGTCTTAAATATAGAAATAATATTTTAAAACAATCAAAAAAACACGATTACTTTGTCTTTTTACTGTCCCCCAACAATAAACCTATAATTTTGGAATATATACTCGTAATCCGTGTATGAATGATTCGTCTCTTGTTCTTTTTAAATACTCACCATACAAAGTTTACATTTTGAAATTCAGAATAATATATTTATTTTTGTAATACATGAACATCCTCCTCCTGAGCGGAGAGTGGATCACGTGTGTGGAATTATCAGTATTAACTTAAACATACAACGATGTATTGTAAAAATTGTGGTGCGGAAATAGATGACAAAGCGGTCATTTGTATCAAATGCGGTTGTTCGACATCAAGCCAGAATCCAATCCCGAACCCGGGAGTAAGTGAAAAAAGCGGACTGGCAACTCTTCTTTTATGTCTTCTGCTTGGCGGGCTTGGTGCTCACCGTTTCTATGTCGGCAAGATCGGAACGGGAATCCTGCAATTGCTCACCTGCGGGGGATGCGGTATTTGGGCCTTGATTGATTTAATCATGATATGCACGGGTTCATTCACGGATGAATTCGGGAAGCCCGTGAAAATATGATATTTTATAGAATCAAGTTTTTCTTCTTCATTCTATTTCCAATCTCGTTGTACCTTGTCCCGACAAAGTTCATCTTTACCGAAAATCACGTGCCGATATGTTTGTTCAGGCTCTTGTTCGATAAAGAATGCTGGGGATGTGGTACAACAAGATCAATATTCTCGTTGCTCTATTTCAGATTCGAGGAGGCTTACACCTACAACAAACTAATCGTCATCATCGCCCCGCTTATTGCATTCCTGTGGATAAGGGAAATCTACCGTACCTACAAAAAACTCAGACCACGCTCAAATCACCCCGAAATGCCGTAAAGCCTTTTCAATTCCATCTTCATCCACGGATGCCGTCACGTAATCGGCAACTTGTTTCACGTCATTCTCGGCGTTCCCCATAGCCACCCCAATACCCACGTGTCTCAACATAGGTATGTCGTTTCCCCCATCCCCGAAAGCCATCGTTTCCTCCAGCGGGATTCCGAAATACTCGATAATCTTATCCACGCCAACCTGTTTGCTACTCCCGCGGGGAATAACATCCGTGAAAAGCGGGTTCCAGCGAGTAGCCTCACTACACGGCATGACCGACATAATCGCCCCTTCCTGCTCCCGGGTAAAAAACGCGACAAGTTGAAATATTTCTCCTTTCGCGGCTTCCCGCAAAGAGACACAAGGAGGTTCCGGGAAATTCAACATCCGGAAAACATCCTTCGTCAATTCGTTCGTGTAATTCATGTAGAGCGCGTGTTCATGCACGAAAATACACGGAAACTCTTCCGTTTGCTCCATATATCGCACCACGGAAGAAATATCTTCCGGAGGAATACTATGTTTGTAGACAACCCGCTCTCCCACCATGCAATACCCGCCGTTCAGCGTGATATAACCGTCAAACTGCAAATCACCTAAATTATTAATCGACAGCAAATGCCTTCCACTGGCCACGAAAACCCGGACACCCCGGTCTCGAAGAGCGGCGATAGCCTTCACGGTAGATTCCGGAACACGATGTGTCTTGAAGCTGACCAACGTCCCGTCAATATCAAAAAATACAGCTTTTATCATAGTTTCCCAATTTCAACGCGAAATTACAGATTTACATGACAAGTCAAATTGATCTGGGTCAAATAAACACGGTACGGATTTACACGGGAAGAAAGTAAAAGTGAAAGCAGCCGGCGATGATATGGTATTGATGAGACAAGTGATTGAATTCTGGTGTGATGGACTTGTCGAAACCGGCTGCTCTCTATATTCTAATTTGTCTATGATACAAAGATATCAAAAATATTCTAATATTAGAATAAAAATATCGAGTTTTTGTACTCTTTTTTAGAAGAAAAATCGTACAATACTATCCTACAAAGGCTTATAGTCACAATTTTATTCACTCCATCCATTGTAGACACTTTCTAAAACCTTGAAAACACTCTTAACCTTTCCCCCTCTTGTTTGCTACGTTTAAAAAAACTACTTTTGCCTTAAATTAGAACAGCTATATGTCACAAATCGTATTTCAATCTGATTCTTTGATCACATTATCCAAGATCAAAGCACTCTTATTTGAAGATAAGCAACTTGTGCTATCTGAAGATATCTTGGCGAAGGTAGAACATTGCTATACTTTCCTGAAATCTTTCTCGGAAGAAAAAGTTATCTACGGCATCAATACCGGATTCGGGCCCATGGCTCAATATAGAATCGAGGACAATTCATTGAAACAACTACAATACAACATCATACGCAGTCACTCTACCGGGGCAGGTCAACCGCTGGCTCCCGTTTACGTGAAAGCTGCCATGATCGCACGTCTAGCCACGTTTTTACAGGGTTATTCCGGCGTACATCAAGAACTGGTCTCCTTGCTCGTGCAATTCATCAACAAAGGTATTTATCCCTATATCCCGGAACACGGGAGTGTCGGTGCGAGCGGCGATCTGGTCCAACTGGCCCACATGGCCCTAGCCCTGATCGGCGAGGGAGAAGTGTTCTACAAGGGTAACCTCCGCGACACGAAAGAAATCTTGAAAGAAACCGGATTAAAACCTTTTACCGTGAAAATCCGGGAAGGTCTTTCCGTGACAAACGGAACCTCCGTGATGACCGGAATAGGCGTTGTCAACCTGATCTACGCCAAACAGATTCTTTCATGGTCGATCATCGCCTCCGTGATGATGAATGAAATCGCTTCATCCTACGACGATTTCATGTCCGAGGTATTAAACGGCTCCAAGAGACACGAGGGGCAACAAAGGATAGCAACAGCCATGCGGCAATGGGTAGACGGCAGTACTTCCGTCCGCAAGCGAGAGAACGAATTGTACCAGAAGCACGTGGAAAAAATCTTCGAACACAAGGTACAGCCTTACTATTCTCTCCGTTGCGTACCGCAAGTTCTGGGACCGATCCTAGACGAATTGGAGAATGCTGAAAAAGTATTGATCAACGAGATCAACTCTGCTTGCGATAACCCGATCGTGGACCCGGAAACCCGGAATGTCTATCACGGGGGTAACTTCCACGGGGATTATATCTCTTACGAGATGGATAAGCTCAAGATCGGGATCACCAAACTGACCATGCTTACCGAGCGCCAGTTGAACTACCTGTTCCATGACAGGATCAACGGCATACTCCCCCCGTTTGTGAATTTGGGCGTGTTAGGATTAAACTACGGTTTGCAAGCCTCACAATTCACGGCGACCTCGACGACTGCCGAGAGCCAAACCTTGTCCAATCCCATGTACGTGCATAGCATCCCGAACAACAATGATAACCAAGATATTGTCAGCATGGGAACAAACTCCGCTCTCTTGGCCAAAACGATCATCGAAAACGCCTATCAGGTGATGGCGATCCATTTCATGGCAATCGTGCAGGCGATCGACTACCTGGAGATTCAGCAAAAACTATCTCCCCGGAGTCAGGCGATATACCACGAGATACGGGCCTTCTTCCCGAAATTCACGGAAGACACCCCGAAATACAAGGAGATTAGCATGATGATCCAATACTTAAAAGAAAAGAATTTAGACATTATATGAAATACGCACTAGTAACAGGAGGAGGCAGAGGTATCGGTCGGGCAGTTTGTTTGAAACTGGCCGAAATGGGATATCACATCCTGATTAATTACCGGAGCAACGATACGGAAGCCGAGAACACGTTACAACAAGTACGGGAAAAAGGCTCGGACGGGGAACTGCTCAAATTCGACGTGATTGACGCAGCCGGAGTTACCGCGGCATTGACCACCTGGATGCAATCCCACCCCGAAGAGTACATTGAAGTGCTGGTAAACAACGCTGGTATCCGAAAAGACAATTTACTGTTATGGATGACGGGAGAAGAGTGGCACAAAGTGATAGACACCGGATTAAACGGTTTCTTCAACGTGACGCAACCCCTGTTGAAAAACATGCTCACGAAACGTTTCGGACGCATTATTAATATAGTATCCCTCTCCGGTATCAAGGGATTGCCGGGACAAACCAACTACTCGGCAGCCAAAGGAGGCCTGATCGCCGCCACGAAAGCCCTGGCACAAGAGGTAGCCAAGAAGAAAGTCACCGTGAACGCGGTGGCTCCCGGTTTCATTCACTCGGACATGACCAGTGACCTGGACGAGGGTGAATTAAAAAAACTCATCCCGGCAGGACGTTTCGGGACTCCCGAAGAGGTAGCCGACTTGGTCGGGTTTCTAGTTTCACCCGGGGCCTCCTACATCACGGGCGAAGTTATTTCTATTAATGGCGGATTATATACCTGACTTAATTATGAATAGAGTAGTCATTACAGGCATGGGAATTTATTCCTGCATCGGAAAAAATCAGGAAGAAGTCAAAGCATCATTATACACCGGTAAATCCGGCATCGGGATCGACCCTGTCCGCAAAGAATTCGGGTATCGCTCCGCCCTCACGGGCATCGTGGAGAAAACCGAACTGAAAGGCATCCTCGATCGCAAGAAACGGATCACGCTCTCCGAGCAGGGGCAATATGCTTACCTGTCAACCGTCGAAGCCTTGCAACAAGCGGGAATGGACGAGGAGTATCTTTTAAATAACGAAGTCGGGATACTCTACGGCAATGACAGTAGCACTACCCCCGTGATCGAAGCCGTGGATATTATCCGGGAAAAACACAACACGGCCCTCGTCGGTTCGGGTTCGATTTTCCAAAGCATGAATTCCACGGTAACCATGAACCTTTCCGTGATCTTCAAATTGCGGGGAGTCAACTTCACGATCTCCGGGGCATGTGCCAGCGGCTCGCACGCGATCGGAATGGGTTACCTTTTAATCCGCTCCGGTTTACAAGAAAGCATTGTTTGCGGCGGCGCTCAAGAAGTCAACATGTACTCGGTAGGCAGTTTTGACGGTTTATCGGCCTTCTCGATCCGGGAAGACGAACCGACCAAAGCCTCCCGTCCCTTCGATCGGAAACGGGATGGGCTAGTCCCTAGCGGAGGGGCGGCTACCTTGATACTGGAAAGCTACGAATCAGCCAAACGCCGGGGTGCCCATATCCTCGCCGAGGTGGTAGGCTACGGCTTCTCCTCCAACGGGGAGCATATCTCCGTGCCCAACGTGGACGGCCCTCGCCGTTCTCTGGAAATGGCTTTGAAAGATTCCGGATTGGCAGCCAAAGACATACAATATATTAATGCTCACGCGACCTCCACGCCAATCGGGGATTTTAACGAGGCTCAGGCAATCGCCGCCGTGTTCGGGGAATATCGTCCCCCGGTCACCTCGACCAAATCCATGACCGGACATGAAATGTGGATGGCCGGGGCCAGCGAGGCCATATACTCCATCCTCATGATGCAAAACGACTTTGTTGCCCCGAACATCAATTTCGAGGAACCCGATGAAGCCTCCGTTCTGCTGAATATCCCGGCAGAAACCGTTCACACGAGCCTAGATACCGTCTTGTCCAACTCTTTCGGGTTCGGCGGCACGAATTCCACGCTCATTTTAAAAAAGTTTAAATCATAAAATACCAAATACCAATGGCAAACGCAGAATTAATTGAAAAAATACGCGAAACACTAGCAGAAGAATTTGAAATCGACGCCGAACTAATCCAACCGGAAGCCCCTTTAATGAAGACGCTAGAGCTGGACAGTCTCGATCTGGTTGACATGGTGGTGTTGATAGAACACAATTTCGGATTCACGCTAAAAGCCCAAGATTTCGCCGGCATCAAAACCTTTCAGGATTTCTACGATTTTATAGAATCCCGGGTTAATGAATCAAAATAAAGACACCGGTTGGAAAGGCCGGACCCGCGGTGGTTCGTTCGGCTATCTCTTCTTCATTTTCCTGATAAAACGATTAGGAGTAAGAGTAGCCTATGCCTTTTTGAGTCTGGTCGTTCTCTATTTTATCCCGTGCGCCCCCAAGGCCACCCGAAGCACGTGGTGGTACGCGAGACATATCTTGAAATACAATCGACGAAAATCCGCCTGTTTACTCGTGCGGAATTACTATCGACTGGGACAAATCCTCATTGATAAAGTCGCTATAGGATGCGGCCGGGAGCAACAATACAACTTTAGTTTCGGAGAAGAATATTCCAAATTTCTCGATCTGCTGAATCAACAGCAAGGAGTCATCATGATCGGGGCTCACGTGGGAAACTGGGAAATCGGAGCTTCCTTTTTCAAAGATTACGGGAAAAAGATGAACATTGTCATGTTTGATGCTGAATACCAGAAAATCAAAAAGATACTGGAAGAAAACACGGACACGAAAAACTACAAGGTCATTCCCGTGAATGAAGGTGATCTCACCGCTCTCTTTAAAATTAAAGACGCTTTAGATCGGCAGGAACACGTCTGCTTCCAGGGAGATCGCTACGTGAAAGGCTCCCCGACACTACAAGCTCCCTTCATGGGAGAAAACGCACGTTTCCCGGCAGGTCCTTACACGCTAGCTTCTCGTCTCGGTGTTCCCGTGATATTTTATTTTGCCACCCGCGAAAAAGGAATGCGCTACGTGTTCCACTTCCGGATCGCAGACCCCGTGAAAAGAAATAAAGGCATCAAGCCAGAAGAAGAATTGCTTCGTCAATACCTCTCTTCACTTGAAGCCATTGTAAAAAAATACCCGGAGCAATGGTTTAACTACTATCACTTCTGGGCTTAACACGAAAAGATATGAAACTATCCTCTCCACAGAAAGAAATATACGCCAAAGATCGGTTATCCGCCAGCCGGGCACAACGCCTGGCCGAAGAGATCGCCGCCGGCCCTGTCGTGTTTCAGGTATCCCGGCTGATGATCAAATTCGGGATACTGGATATGCTGCGGGATCATCGAGAGGGATTAACCCTAGAAGAGATCGTCGAGAAAACCCGTCTTTCACGTTATGCCGTACAAGTATTGCTCGAATCATCACTCACGATCGGAACCGTCCTTTTAAAAGAAGAACGCTTCTTCCTGTCGAAAGTCGGTTGGTTTCTCCTGACAAACCCCATGACCCGCGTAAACATGGATTTCAATCACGACGTGAACTACCTGGGAATGTTTCGCCTCGAAGAATCTTTACTTAACGGCAAACCGGAAGGATTAAAGGTATTCGGGACTTGGGACACGATCTACGAGGGACTATCCTCCCTACCGGAACAAGTGCAAAAAAGCTGGTTCGGGTTCGATCACTTCTATTCGGACAACTCCTTCCCGGAAGCCCTGAAAATCGTGTTCAACCGCCCTACCCCGACATTGCTCGACGTGGGAGGCAACACCGGACGCTGGGCTTTACAATGCGTGGCATACTCCCCCGATGTACAAGTTACGATCATGGACTTGCCGCAACAACTGGAACTGATGCGCCAACAAACACGGGAAATACCCGGAGCCGACCGCATCCACGGGCATGGAGTCAACTTACTGGACCCGGAAGTACCCTTCCCCGCCCCGTTCTCCGCTATCTGGATGAGTCAATTCCTGGATTGTTTCTCGGAAGAGGAAGTATTAAGTATTCTTTCCCGGGCTGCCCGCTCCATGACCCCGGAAACCAGGCTCTACATCATGGAGACGTTCTGGGACAGGCAACATTTCGAAACCGCATCCTACTGTCTGGCTCAAATTAGCCTCTATTTCACGGCAATGGCAAACGGGAACAGCAAAATGTACCATTCCGAGGACATGTTCCGCCTGATTGACCAGGCCGGATTAATTATCGAAACCATCCACGACGGGGTGGGACTAGGACATAGTATCGTCACCTGTAAATTAAAATAATCATGGACACGACCCCATTCACGACCCCATTGATCAGCGGGGAAGAGATTCTTTCACTCATCCCACAAAGGCCGCCCATGGTCATGATCGACCGTTTCTACGGGATGGACGAACAGGGCTCGTACACGGGATTTACCATCACCGCCGACAACCTGTTTTGCCACGACGGCCGACTGGATGAATGCGGGATCATCGAACATATCGCACAATCGGCAGCCGCACGTGTCGGGTACATCTATAAAACAAAAGGCGAACCGATCCCCCTGGGATTCATCGGCTCGGTCAATAAAATGAACCTTTACACCCGGCCGCGAGCGGGCGAAGAACTTCACACGACCATCAAGGTCGAACAGGAGATTTTCGACATCACGCTTATCTCGGCAACCGTACGGGTAAACGAACGCCTGATTGCCGAAGGACAACTTAAAATCTTTTTAAAAAAGGAATCATGAGACGCAGGAAAGAACACGAAGGAGCCTTAACGGACCGTACTCCTATCCGGGTCCGGTTCAGCGAGGTGGATGCCATGCAAGTCGTGTGGCACGGGGAATACGTCCGCTATTTCGAGGACGGACGCGAAGCCTTCGGACGCCGTTACGGGATCGGCTACCACGACCTGGTTCGAGCCGGGTATCTCGTGCCGATCGTGGAATTGAACGTGTATTTCAAACAATCACTGCAATTCGGGGAAACGGCTACCGTGGAAACCCGCTATATACCTTGCGATGCCGCGAAAATACAATTCGAATATACCATCTACCGGGATTCCGACCAAGCCGTCATGGCCACGGGCGCCAGCGTGCAGGTGTTCATGGATAAAGACACCCGCCAACTGGAACTGAACAACCCGGAATTTTACATACAATGGAAAAAACAATGGAACATCCTGTAAAGATATACGCCACGGCCGACAACATCATCAGCTCCCTAGGGTTTACCACCCTTGAGAACATGGAGAACATCCGGCAATATCACTCCGGTATTTACCGGATTGACGACACGAGCCTGTTCCATGAACCTTTTATGGGAGCCCGAATCGACGCGGCCCGCTTGAATCAAGCAGCACGGGAACATCAATTACAGGATTACACCCGGATGGAACAACTGTTTATCCTTTCGCTCGGGGATGTCATCCGGCAAAGCGGGATCAACCCCGCCGCCTCGGATTGCGGTTTTATCTTTTCGACCACCAAAGGCAACATTGATCATATCGGGACCGAAGCTGCTCTCCTTTCCCTCATGGCACGGCGGATTACCGCTTATTTTGGCTCGTCGCACGAACCGATAGTAATTTCAAACGCCTGTATATCGGGAGTTTCCGCACTGGTAACAGCCTCCCGGCTCATCCGGCAGGGGAGATATAAACATATCCTTGTTACCGGGGGCGACTTACTGACCCGATTCGTGATCACGGGCTTTCAATCATTCAAATCCGTCAGCCCGGAAAGATGCAGACCGTATGATTCGAAGCGGGACGGCCTCTCCCTGGGAGAAGCCTGCGGCAGTGTCCTGATCACTTCGGATTCCGGCCTGGTGAAAGAGTCCCAACCGATAGTCATCGAAGGAGGAGCCGTCACCAATGATGCCAATCACATTTCGGGCCCCTCCCGCACGGGCGACGGGCTTTACTACGCGATCCGGCAGGCAATGGACGAAACCGACCTGCAACCGGAAGATATTTCATTTATAAACACGCACGGCACGGCCACCGTCTACAACGACGAAATGGAATCCAAAGCCGTGGAATGGGCCGGATTGGAACATACCCCGCTCAATAGCCTGAAATCCTACTGGGGACATACCCTCGGGGCTTCGGGCATCATCGAAGCGATAGCCTGTTTCGAGGAATTACGCTCCGGCGAAGTATTCGGGATTCTCGGATTCGAAGAACTAGGAGTCCCGAAACCTGTCAATATCAGCGCGGAACATCGCCATGTTTCCATGCAACGATGTGTCAAAACGGCTTCCGGCTTCGGGGGATGCAACGGGGCGATCGTCTTTGCCTTGAACACGCACGCCAAACCCGTCAAATCCGTGCTTCCCGTATCCTGCCATATCACGGGCGAGTGTAGCATTGTCAACAACACGATCACGGTGAACTCGGAAATTCGATTACAAACCGATCCGAAGGAAGAATTCGCAACTTTCATTCGTACAGCCTATAAACAACTGGCGACAGATGACCGTAAGTTTTACAAAATGGACGATCTCTGCAAACTGGGATATATCACGGCAACTCATTTGCTCGCCACCTCGGAACGATACAAAACGTGTTCTCCCCTAGAAATCGGGCTTATCCTCTCAAACCGCTCCTCCTCGCTCGATACCGACGAAAAGCACCAGCAGATCATCGACGAGATGGGAGACAAGGAAGCCAGTCCCGCCGTGTTCGTCTATACCTTACCGAACGTGGTTTTAGGTGAACTCTGCATTCGCTACAAAATTCAAGGCGAAAACACCTTCTTCATCAGTCCCGACTACCCGGCAGACTTCCTGACCGAATACGCCCGGGATGTCATGGCACGCCATACACTCCAGTTGTGTATCATCGGGTGGTGCGAACTGAAAGGAGAACAATATAAATCACATTTTTATATCTTAGAAAAAACAAATTAAAATCAAGTATATGGAACAATTAATACAAGAATTGAAAGCATCACTTATTGAAGCGTTAAACCTGGAAGACATCACACCCGAAGAGATCGAAAATAACGCTCCCTTGTTCGGGGAAGCAGGCTTAGGGCTGGATTCTATCGACGCGCTGGAAATCATCCTAATCTTGGAACGGAATTACGGAATCCGCATTGCCAACCCGGCGGAAGGTAAAGAGATATTCTATTCCGTCCAAACACTGGCTGATTATATCACGGCAAACCGGAAACAATGAAAGTGCTGGTCACGGGCATCGGGTGCGTGTCGGCTATCGGGACAAACGTGAACGACCACCTGCTCTCTTTTCAAGAAAAGAGGAGCGGTCTGGGTCCCGTTACCCTTTTCCCGACAAACCATACCGAACCGGTAGCCGAGGTAAAACTCTCCAACACGGTATTAAAAAATAAACTGGGCCTGCCGGAACAAGCCGTCATATCCCGCACGGCCCTACTCGGGATGCTTGCGGCCCGGGAGGCTTTCGAGGACGCCGACCTATCAGGAGTGACAAACCTCCGTATCGGTTTGATTTCCTCCAATTCCACGGGAGGCATGGACCTGAGCGAACATTTTTACCCGGAATTCCGACAGGACCCCACACGAGGCAACCTACACGACATCGCCTCCCATGATCCCGGAGACAGCACCGAACGCATAGCCAGACTCCTCGGTCTCAACGGTTTCCGCACGACGATCAGCACCGCCTGCTCTTCTGCCACCAACGCCATCATGCTTGGAGCCAGATTGATCCGACAAGGAATACTCGACATCGTTATTGCCGGAGGGACGGATGCCTTGTGCAAATTCACGCTCAACGGCTTCGGCTCGCTGCTGATTCTCGACAAAACGCCCTGCCGCCCCTTTGACGCTTCACGTGCCGGGCTAAACCTCGGAGAGGGAGCCGGGTATCTGGTACTCCAATCGGAAAAAACAAGCTACCGGAAAACGTATTGCACCCTGGCCGGATATGCCAACGCGAACGACGCATTCCACCAAACCGCCTCCTCATCAGACGGGAACGGCGCTTATCTCGCCATGAAAGGAGCCTTGGAAAAAGCGGGATTATCACCCGACTCTATCGACTACATCAACGCCCACGGCACGGGAACTCCCAACAACGATGCATCCGAAAGTGCAGCCATTCAACGCCTATTCGGAAACCGTATTCCTCCTTTCAGTTCCACCAAAGCCTTCACGGGCCACACGCTGGGAGCCGCCGGAGGAGTGGAAGCCGTTTTCTCGGTACTGGCCCTGCATCACGGGATATTATACCCGAACTTGAACTTCAACCAACCGATAGCCGAAACCGGATTAATACCCGTCACGGAATATCAAACAGGAGTATCCATTCGTTCCGTCCTGTCCAACTCATTCGGATTCGGTGGTAACAACACGTCGTTGCTATTCCGAAAATAAAAAATTGAACCATGTCGAAACAGACCATCTACATAAACAGCATCGCCTCCACGCTCCCGGACACGCAGGATTCCCCGGAATTCGTACCCGGCAAACAGGTCTCCATTCAGGAACCGGACTACAAGACCCTGATCCCGGATGCCACTTTACGCCGTCGCATGAGCCGCATTGTCCGCATGGGAGTAGCAACCGGAATGCAATGCCTGAACAAATTCCCGAACGCTCCGGTTGATGCCATTCTTACCGCCACCGGGTACGGTTGTCTGGGAGATACCGAAAAGTTCATGAACACCCTGCTGGACAACCACGAACAGATGCTCACCCCGACAGCATTCATACAATCGACATTCAACACCATCGGGGCGCAAATCGCCCTGTTATCCAAGAACCACGGGTACAACAACACCTACACGCACCGGGCCTTCTCCTTTGAAAGTGCCCTGCTGGATGCCATCCTATTATTACGAGAGGAAGAAGCCTCCAACGTGCTGGTCGGGGCAATCGACGAAATGACGCCTACCGTATACGAAATACTAAAACGCCTCGGTTTATGGCGTAATGCCCTGGCCGGAGAAGGGGCCAACTTTGCCATTCTATCCACCACGGCCATCCCCGAAAGTTACGCCGTTTTAGAAGGGATCGAACTGTTCAACGGGACCTATTCTGCTGCCGAAATCCAAGAACGTATTCACAATTATCTCGTGCAAAAAGAGGAAAAGAATGTAACCGTTCTATTTCCAAGTGATTACAAGAAAATCTGCGGCGAATACCCGACAGCCATGGCGTATGCCTTCAACACCTGTTGCAAACACCTGCAAAGCGGGGAAATTAAAACGCCTATACTCGTGTATAACACGTTTTTAGGCAACCATTCATTCATCTTCCTAAAACCGGTATAATCATGTGGTGGATTATCGTTATCGCATGCGTCATGCTCTTCTTCTTTTACGCCTCTTATAACATCGGTTCAGGAGTCTACGTGAAAACATTTTGTCGTAAAAAGACCACGGATAAAGTCGTGGCCCTCACCTTTGATGATGGCCCGGATGCCACTTACACGCCCCAAGTACTCGATATATTAAAACGACATCACGCCCCGGCAGCCTTTTTCTGCATCGGAGAGAAAGCTGAAAAGTACCCTACTATCGTACAAAGAGCCTTCGCGGAAGGTCATCTCATCGGGAATCACTCCCACTCACACACGAACCGTTTCCCGTTGTTACCACGAAAACAGATGATTGCCGATCTTCAACAGGCACAACAAATTCTGGAACAGATCATCGGCTCTCCCGTCACTTTCTTCCGGCCTCCTTTCGGGGTAACCAACCCGACGATAGCCAAAGCCGTACGACAACTCGGCTACACCACGATCGGTTGGAGTGTCCGTTCCCTAGACACCCGGAAAGAACCGATTTCCCGGATACTACGCCGCATCACCCGACAACTCTCTCCCGGAACGGTCATTCTCCTGCACGACCGTCTTCCAGACAGTCCCGAACTTCTCCGGCAATTACTGGAATACTTGCACGAAAACGACTATAAAATCATCCGGGTAGACCAACTAATTCCTCTACAAAACCTATCTTTGCAAAACAAAAAATGACATCATAACATGAAATATATCTATTGCCTACTTCTGTTCTGCACGTGTGTCAGCCTCAAACTATCGGCACAGGAAGAACTGAAACCCCTCGCTTCCATCGCAGCCTTTCAGGAACGGCTGAAACAGGAAGCGGCAAACATCCGTTCCATTGAAAGCGATTTCACGCAGGAAAAATACCTGGATGTCTTCTCGGAAAAAGTCATTTCCAAGGGACGATTCTATTTCAAACAGGACAACATGATCCGCATGGACTACTCTTCCCCCTTGAACTACCTGATCATCATCAACGGGCAAAAATTAAAAACCGTATCCGAGGGAAAAAGCAACGTGGTAAACCTAGGCTCCAACCCGATGATGAACGAAATGAAGGGTATGCTATCCGCTTGCATGATCGGTGACTTGAACGCCATCGGCTCCTCCTACAAACTGGAATACTTCGAAACCCCCACGCTCTATGTGGTCAAAATACAACCGACCAGCAAGAGCGTGAAAGCCTATATCTCGGAAATCGTGATCTCCCTCGACAAGAAAGACATGGCCGTGAAGACCCTGCGGCTATCCGAGAACGAGAAAGACTACACGGAGTACCATTTTACGAACAAGAAATACAACACGCTGACCTCCGATGAGAAGTTTACTATTCGTTAGTCTTTGCCTGTTATTGGCTTGTGGTTCCTGCGCCCCCTCCATCACCCGGGGATTACGCAAAGGCCCGGTTCAATCCGTCCGGAAAGAACAACTTCCCCCCATGGCACAAACGAACGGGACACTGCTCAAATACAACATGATCTTCGACTTCATGAAGAAACACTTTAGCGGAATGCTACTCGTGAAACAAACAGACACGAACACCATACGCACCCTGTTCAGCACCCACTTCGGGCTTAGCCTGTTCGATTTCGAGATCAACAAGGACACGCTGATCGTCCATCACTGCATCGAACCTCTGCAAAAGAAAAACGTGCTTTCCCTCCTGCAAAAAGACCTAAGTATTCTTTTCGGATTAAACCTGCAAGCCCAGCACGAAGCCACCGTCTACTCCGATACCCGCAATAACGCCGCAATCGTCTATCGCCTTGATAACCCGAATATTTTCTACCGCAAGGACCTCACTTCCAACAACCTGGAACGAATCAAGGCCGGACGAGGTTTCGGCAAAACATACTTCCGGCTACTACCCGGCGAGAACGGCAACGGGAACAGCATCCTGATCCGCCACCCCCTCCTGCGCCTGTCCATACAACTGGAACCGTTGGAATAATATAATAACAGGCATTAGAACTCAAGTGTATATCACCTACATTTACAGTGAATTGCACCGGTGTCTCGCCTATAAGTTAATTGAAAGTTAACTGATAGTTGATTGAAAGTTGACTAACGGAAACCGTGAACTTCCACCGAACTTTATATTGATAACCCATTTATATATAAGCGAGACTCTAGAGTGTGTGTATAGAAACACAGGAGAGTGTATACCGGGACACAAGAGAATCCCCCGTGGTCCCCTTTCACTTTTTATCCACACCCCTTTCCGAGAAAAAAGTTAACATTTACTTTGTTCAAGTACAAAATTCACGTACTTTTGAGGAAGAAAAGTAGAATCATGGAAAAAAAGATTTGGCACGAGATAGAAGAATTAAACCAAGAATTCACCCAACTTGGTATCAGTCAAGCCGTGGACTACGAGAAATATTATCTCTATTCTCTTATTACCCATTCTACCGCGATCGAAGGTTCGACACTAACGGAAATCGACACCCAACTCCTGTTTGACGAAGGCATCACGGCCAAAGGGAAACCCCTGGTTGATCATTTAATGAACGAGGACTTAAAAAAAGCTTACGAGTTCGCCCAGAAAGAAGCCAAACAAAAGACGGCAATCACTCCCGCTTTCCTGCAACAATTAAACGCTTCATTAATGCGAACCACGGGGAACGTTTTTAGCACGCTGGGAGGTTCCTTTGATTCTTCAAAAGGAGAATTCCGGTTATGCGGTGTAACTGCCGGTATTAACGGACATTCATACATGAATTACCAAAAAGTACCCCAAAAAGTAGAAGAACTTTGCACGATATTACAGGAAAAACAAAAGATAGCACATACATCGCAAGAACAGTATGAACTAAGTTTTAATGCCCACCTCAACCTGGTAACCATACACCCGTGGGTCGACGGTAACGGAAGAACCGCCCGATTACTAATGAATTACCTCCAATTCTACTTCGACCTTTTCCCAGTAAAAATATTCAAAGAAGACAGGGGCGATTATATTCTTGCTTTACAACAGGCACAAAACGAAGAAAACAATCTACATTTTCTAAACTTCATGGTTTCGCAGCTAAAAAAATCACTCCTCGAAGAAATCGAAAAATACAAATATTCCCATAAAAAAGGTTTCAGTTTCATGTTTTGATAACGAAATCGGCTGTTTCATTGAATTATTTGATAAAGATAAGTACCTTTGCAGGAAGGAATAGGGATATTCCCAAGTGAATACGATTTGTGTGATAAACTAAGAGTTATGTTAGAAAACGACTCAACACGTGTGGATTTATATACATTACAGTCCACGGATAAAAATGTGGATAATTACGTGTGCATGATAAAATTGAATCCAGATCATCCGGTCTACCAAGGGCATTTTCCGGATTTCCCGGTAACACCGGGGGTCTGCATGATGCAAATGCTCCGGGAATGTGTATCGTCCGTGCTGGGAACTCCGTTACGCTACCAACACGTGAACACCTGTAAATTCCTCGCAGTTGTCAATCCTCACCAGGAATCGAACCTTGAACTCTCGTTTTCGGTAACGGGAACTTACAATTTACAGGCCACCCTCTTATCCGGGGGAGAGGCCGTTTTGAAATTAAAAGCAACCCTAACCCCGGAACAATGAAACAGACGGTTGTTGTCATCCCCACGTATAATAACGCCGCAACAGTCGGGAACGTTATCACGGAAGTTCTCGGATACGACCTTCCGGTAATCGTGGTTAACGACGGTTCCACCGATGCAACAACCGAAATTCTAAACCGGTTCACGCAAATACAAATCATCAGTTACCCGAAAAACAAGGGAAAAGGACATGCCCTGAATCAAGGACTGCAAGCCGCCGAATCAGCCGGGTACCGTTACGCAATCACGCTTGATTCCGACGGGCAGCACTTCGCTCACGACATTCCCGTTTTCCTGAAAGCCATAGAGGAACACCCGGACAGTTTGCTCATCGGGGCCCGGAACCTCGCTTCCGACAACATGCCGGGTAAAAACACCTTTGCCAACAAGTTCTCTAACTTCTGGTTCCGACTGGAAACGGGGATCAAGCTGGCCGACACTCAATCCGGTTATCGCCTCTATCCTTTGCAGAAACTCAAAGGCATCCGCTTGTTCACCCGGAAATATGAATTCGAACTGGAGATCATCGTACGGGCAGCCTGGCGCGATGTCCGGGTAGCCAACGTGCCGATCGAGGTATATTATCCCCCGCAAGAGAAACGGGTAAGTCATTTCCGTCCCTTTCACGATTTCACCCGGATCAGCATACTGAACTCGGTACTGGTCATTATCGCCCTCTTGTGGTACTGGCCTTCGCGTTGTTTCCGGTCTATCACCAAAGAGAACGTGAAAAGATTCATCCGGGAAAACATCACTCACTCTCCGGAATCCAACCTACAGATCTCGTTGGCCGTCACGTTCGGTATATTCATGGGAATCGTCCCGTTATGGGGCTACCAGATGATAGCGGCAGCGATCCTGGCTCATTTCCTCCGGCTCAACAAAGTGATCGCCGTTGTTGCCTCCAACATCAGTATTCCCCCCATGATCCCGATCCTGTTATTCGGCAGTTACGCCACGGGAGGCTGGGTTCTGGGCAAACCGATAACTTTGAGCTTCCATGATATCTCTTTTGAAACCATCGGGCAATCCCTCTCACAATATCTTGTCGGAAGTATTATATTTGCAGTAATATGCGGCATCACCGGAGGGTTAATATGTTATATGCTACTTGCTTGTTTTAGAAAATCTAAACGTGCTATTTCATGAGAAACTTTTTCATTCATATATACGATCACCTCAAAGATCACCCGATACTTCGGTACACACTACTGATAGGTAGTTTTCTGGTGATGCTCTTCTTCGCCCTTCAAGTCCGGTTCGAAGAGGATGTTACCCGGTTTTTCCCGGACACGCAAGATGCCCGGAGTTCGGAAATCGTCTTCCAGAACTTGAAAGTGAAAGACAAAATCGTGGTCATGCTCCACGCCAAAGACAGCACGGCAAAGAACGTTTCTTCCGACCTACTGATTAAAGCGGGTTCCCGGTTAAAAGATTCATTGTTACACAAAGCCGCACCGGAATACATCAACGACATCTTCGCGGAAGTCGACGCGGACATGATCGGCGGCGTGACCGATTTCATATATGACAACCTGCCCATTTTCCTGACGGAGGAGGATTACGCCCGACTAGACACCCTGCTCACACCCGAGAAGATCGCCACGCGCATGCAGACCAACTACCGGAACCTCTTATCCCCGGCGGGAATGGCCCTAAAAAATATACTTCCCCGTGACCCGGTAGGCGTGGGCAATTCAGCCTTGGAAAACCTCAGGACGTTCCAATTGACAGCCAACTACGAGATTTACGACGGGCACATCTTCTCACAGGATATGTCCACGATGTTGTTCTTCATCACCCCCCGGTACAGCATGGGAAGCACGGGCAAAAACGACCCGCTGATCACGACCATCGAGAATGAATTGCACGAGATCATGCAACTCTACCCTGACGTGAGAGCCGAATACTTCGGGGGCCCGTCCGTGGGTGTCTACAACGCCCGGCAGATCAAACAGGACACGATGATCACGCTGACAATCGCCCTCATCATCATCATCGTGTTCATCACGCTCGTGTTCAAAAGTCGTTCCGCCGTATTGTTAATCATCCTACCCGTCATTTACGGGGCGATATTCTCCCTTGCCCTGATCTTCTTTATCAAAGGATCGGTATCCGCTATTGCCATCGGGGCCGGGGCCGCCATATTCGGGGTCGCCATGAGTTACTCGATACACGTGTTATCGCATTTCAATCACGTGACCTCAATCCGGCAACTCATTGACGAACTGGCCTACCCGCTCACCGTGGGCAGTTTTACCACGGTAGGCGCATTCTTCGGCCTGGTATTCACGAGTTCCGACCTGCTTCGGGATTTTGGGCTTTTCTCCTCGCTGGCCCTGATCGGGACAACCCTCTTCTGCCTGGTATTCCTTCCCCATTTCCTCAAAAGAAAAGCGGAACACGCCGAATCGGGACGGATTCTGAGAATCATAGAGAAAATCAACGGCTACGCCTACGAGAAGAATAAACTGCTCGTCGGGACCATCGTCATCATCACGATCGTCAGCCTTTACATGTCGGGAAAAGTAACTTTCGACAGTAACATGATGAACCTGAACTTCGAGCCTCCCCACCTCAAACAAGCAGAGAACAAGTTGATGAATCTTTTCCAATCCGACAAGAAGACCATCCTATTCGTTTCCGTTGGCAACACGCTGGATCAAAGCATACACCACTATCAGAACAACAACGCTGAACTCGCCGCTCTACAAGCCGAGGGACTGGTGAAAGAATACGCCTCGGCAGAAAAAATACTGATCTCTTCCGAGGAACAACAGCAAAGAATCAAACGCTGGAATTCCTTCTGGACCGAGGCTCGCAAACAGGAAGTGACCTCCGCTATAAAAACAAGTGCCGGACAATACCGTTTCAAGGACAACACCTTCGACCCGTTCTTTGCCCTGCTTGACAAGAACTATACCACCTGCGACTTTTCTTCGGTCGACCAGACTTCCATGCGCCTGCTCGAAGAGTGGACCACGCAAGCCGACTCGCTCTCGATGCTGATTACCCAGGTACGCATCGACGATCAGCACAAGGAAGAAGTCTACAAGCGTTTTGCTGACAATGACGGGATTGTCATCGTGGACAGGGGATTTTTCGCCAACAAATGGGTATCGGCCATCAATGACGATTTCTACCTGATCCTCTACATCTCCTCCTTCCTCATATTCTTTGCCCTGCTTATCTCGTACGGTCGCATCGAATTGACGCTTAT
>ENA-UEPH01000461-UEPH01000461.1-human-gut-metagenome-genome-assembly--contig:-NODE-461-length-47926-cov-7.045455_pt1 | contig 47926 bp, 37 predicted proteins | sample MGYA00242891_ERZ507898 | MGnify/ENA primary metagenome ERZ507898 (study PRJEB26167, sample SAMN06115411) | human gut metagenome | host: Homo sapiens | place: China:Guizhou | collected 2014-10-15...
CCATCTCATCAAAGGCATTCTTAGCAGCCTGGTGGAGCAGAATTTCTTCCTCATGTTCTTCCCGGAATTTCTTCATTTTTCTTTTCTCCCTCTCATAAACCTTATCTGCATGCAGTTATTTGCATGCGAAGCCAGTATAACACACAAATCGACAAAATGCAACGCTTTATTGCGCTACTTTGTGAATGTAAGCGCTTACTCACGGGTCAGCCTCAGGATCACTTCCCGGTGTTCCGGGTATTTTTCCAGCAGTTCTTTCCGATCAAACAGTTCAAACTCTTCATATTTAAAACAGGGTGACACCATACATCCCACCAGGCTGAAGCCCTCCTCTTCCATGGTGGAACCGAAGATCATCCCCTTCGGTACCAGTACCTGGGGTACTTCTCCCTTCTCCAGATCCAGTCCCAGCTTTGCCGCTGTCAGCTTTCCTTCCTCATCGATCATATAGATTGTCAGTGCATTGCCATCATGGTAATACCACACCTCGTCCGATTTCAGGCGGTGAAAATTCGACACTTCACCCTTTGCCAGCATAAAATAGATGCTGCTCCACAGATCTCTGTCTTCCTTTTCCAACAGGCATTCCTTAAAATATCCACCCTCCACATGGGGTTCCATTTCCAGATGTTCAATATAATACTCCGCTGAATGTTTCATAAATGCTTTCCTCTTTCCGACTATTTCTTTTTCCATGAAATTAGTGTATACTATGCAGAGAAAAAGCGCAATTGCAAAAGTACTGCATGGCGCGGAATGGAGAATATTATGGAAAAAATAGCCAGCTTCACCATTGACCATATCAAACTGCAGCCCGGTGTCTATGTATCCCGTAAGGATCACATCGGAGCAGAAGTCATCACCACCTTCGATCTGCGCATGACCAGTCCCAACGAGGAGCCGGTGATGAATACCGCAGAAGTTCACACCATCGAGCATCTGGGTGCGACCTTCCTGCGTAATCATCCGGAATATAAGGACAAGACCGTCTACTTTGGACCCATGGGATGTCGTACCGGTTTCTACCTGCTGTTAGCCGGTGACCTTTCCTCTAAGGATATCGTTCCCCTGATGGTGGAAATGTTCGAGTTCATCCGCGATTACAAGGGCGAGGTACCCGGTGCTTCTCCCAAGGACTGCGGCAACTACCTGGATATGAATCTGGGCATGGCAAATTACCTGGCAAAACGCTATCTGGATCATGTGCTGTACAATATTGATGACAGCCGCCTGGTATATCCGGAGTGATTACAATTATTTAAGAAAGAACAGGAAAACACTCATGAAAAAAATCGGAATCATCGGTGCCATGGAGCTGGAGGTAGAGACCCTCAAAGCTCACATGACCACCACCAAGATCACTACTAAAGCCCACATGGAATTTCACGAAGGCACATTAAACGGTACTCCAGTTGTCATCGTCCGGAGCGGTGTCGGCAAAGTCAATGCCGCTCTCTGTGTACAGATCCTGGCAGACCTCTTCGAAGTGACTGCCATCATCAATACCGGCGTGGCAGGTTCCCTGAATGCTGCCCTGGACATCGGAGATATCCTGATCTCCAGAGATGCGCTGCATCATGATGTGGATGCCACGATTTTCGGTTACAAGCCCGGTGAGGTTCCTCAGTTAGGTTGTCGGGAATTTATCGCAGATGAACATCTCGCACAAGTCGCTGTCTCCACCTGTAAAGAAGTCAATCCTGACATTCACGTTCATACCGGACGCGTGGTCAGCGGTGACCAGTTCATTTCCAGCAAAGAGGTCAAGACTCGTCTGATTCAGGAATTTCAGGGAGATTGTGCCGAGATGGAGGGAGCTTCCATTGCCCACGGTGCATACTTAAACGACATTCCTTTTGTCATCATCCGTGCTATCTCCGACAAGGCAGATGACAGTGCCGAGATGGATTATCCTACCTTTGAAAAAGCCGCAGCACTCCACTCCGCTAAGCTGGTAGAAGCCATGATGCCCCGGATCTGAGACAAATGGCAGAGGATTGCGGCATCACCACTGCCGCCAGTACAGATTCACCCCAGAACGCAGTAGTCTGTAAATGAAGATTATGACGAAAGACAGGATCATTTCCATGAAAAAAGAAAAGAAATATATAGAATATATCTTAAAACAGGCAGAAGCCCTGCTGGCTATCGACAGCCCTTCCGGATTTACCGAGAAGGTAACCGACTATCTCTGTGAAGAATATAAACGCCTCGGCTACAAACCGGTCAAGACCAAAAAGGGCGGTGTCCTCGTAGAGATCGGCGGTAAGGGCAATGCTGTCCTGACCATGGCTCACGTAGACACCCTCGGCGGCATGGTAGCTGAGATCAAGAGCAACGGTCGTCTCCGCCTGACTAGGGTCGGCGGCCTGAATGCGAACAACATCGAGACTGAAAACTGCCGTATCTACACGCTGGACGGCAAAGTATACGACGGTACCGTACAGCTGACCGACGCTTCCATCCATGTCAACGACGATTATCAGAAGTCCGAGAGAACTTTTGACTCCGTGGAAGTCCTGCTGGATGAAAAGGTATCTTCCAAAGAGGAAGTAAAAGCTCTTGGAATCGAAAACGGTTCCTTCGTCTGCATGGATCCCCGTACCCGCATCACCGAGTCCGGCTACATCAAGAGCCGTTTCCTGGATGACAAGCTCAGCACCGCTATTTTGCTGGGATTTGCTAAATATGTAAAGGACGAGGATCTGAAGCTGTCCCGCAAAGTCTACCAGCATATCACCGTCTTCGAGGAGGTCGGCCACGGTGCCTGCGCTTCCGCACCGGAAGATGTGGAGGAATTGTTGTCCGTAGATATGGGTTGTGTCGGTGAAGGCCTGGAATGCACAGACCGTCAGGTATCCATCTGCGTGAAGGACGGCCACGGACCGTATCATTATGATGTTGTCAAAGCCCTGATCCAGGCAGCGAAGGACAATCATATCGACTATGCAGCGGATGTATATCCTTATTACGGTTCCGATGCCGATGCGGCTTTAAGCGCCGGCATCGACGCCAGACACGGACTCATTGGTCCCGGTGTCTACGCATCTCACGGTTATGAACGGTCACATAAAGATGCCGTTGCCGCAACACTGGAATTATTAAAGGCTTATCTGGCACAACTCCAAATATAAATTGCACATAAAAAGCAGTCCGAAGACCGACAGATTTTCTATCTTCTGCCGGTTCCGGACTGCTTTTATAATACTCTTGCAAGTAATATACCTATTTTGCCTCTTCCGCTTCGCCGTCTTTTTTCTTGTTGAATACGAACAGCTTACTGAACACATAATTTCCAATGATGACCAGAACCGCAGAGATCACGGTTGCAACCAGCAGGTTTACACCAACTGCGGTCAGCACCTGCATCACTACCATATCCAGGATCAGGGTAGATACTCTGGAAAGGACGAATTTCGGAGCCTCCGAAAGCATCGGTGCGTTGCTCTTGAATACGAACTTACGGTTCGTGAAATATGCAAAAATAACACCGGCGGTCCAGTTAATAATACTCAATACAACATTCTGAAACGGTGTGGGATACATCGTATTATCAAATAACAGGAAGTTTGCTAAGAACTTTGCTGCCCAGGATACGACCGTGGTTAGTCCACCTACGATCAGATATGCGATGATCTCTTCATATTTGATCCACAGTGCTTTTATCTTTTCTATCATGTTATCCTCATTTCCTGTAGTATCCACGCTTACGCGATAATGTCCTACATTAATCTCATTTTTCATTGTTGAAAGCCGTAATTACAAATATACACAAATATCTCTATGAATGCAAGTATTTTACAGATTCACTACATTCCTGTTTTCCCCGCGCATAAATGCCTTGATGTTCTCATAGACACCCTGTACGCAGCGGGTTCTCGCTTCCACGCTTGCCCATGCCAGATGAGGGGTAATGATCAGCTTGTTGCTGTCCTTCAGTCTGCTTAACGGGTTGGACAACTCCAGGGGCTCCTTCTCCAATACATCCAGGCCTGCTGCCTGGATCTCTCCTGCCACCAGTGCCTCATAGAGATCGGAATTGTTCACTACCGGACCTCTCGCCACATTAATGAGGACCGCCGTTTTTTTCATCTTACGGAAAGCTTCCTTGTCGATGAAGTTGCGGGACAGATCACTTAACGGACAATGCAGGGACAGAAAATCACTCTCTCTTAATAAAGTATCCTTGTCCACCTGGGGATAATCCGTGCAGGTGCTCTTACCGGTGATGGAATAAAAGATCACCTTACAGCCGAACGCCGTTGCGATTGCCGCTGCTCTCTTACCGATATTTCCCATTCCTACGATGCCCCAGGTCTTGCCTTCCAATTCATAAAAAGGTCTGTCAAAATTAGAAAAACGATCCTGCGCACTGTAAGCGCCGGATTTTACATATTCATCATAATAGCGGAGCTTCTGGCTCAGTGCCAGCGCCAGGGTAAAAGTATGCTGTGCTACCATAGCCGTGGAATAATCCACCACGTTTGCGACCTTAATGCCTCTGGATTTGCAATATTCCAGGTCGCAGTTGTCATATCCGGTAGCGAGTTCACAGATCAACTTCACGTTCGGACAATTTTTCAGGGATTCTTCTCTCATCGGAGCCTTGTTGCAGACGATAACATCCGCATCTCCTACACGCTCTGCCACTTCTTCTACCGTAACCGTATTGGGATAGGATGTTACTTCTCCCAGTTCATAAAAACAATCTACCGGCACATCCGTACCCGCACTGTTTCTCTCCAGCAATACAATCTTCATTTTTACCGTTCTCTCCTGTTCTTTTGTAATATTTGAATCATCATTCTATGTCACATAAACATCTTCGTATCATGTTCATCAATAATACAAGCATCTTGATTCTCTTACACTCATTATTCCATAAAATATAAGCTTATAATACAACAACAGCGTAATGAAATCAATTCATTACGCTGTCTTTTATGCTTTGCAGATATATGATTGCTTGTAACAATTACAGTCTCTTCAGCAGTTCTTCTCTCTGTGCCTCGTAACCGGGCTTGCCAAGCAGAGCGAACATGTTCTTCTTGTAGCTCTCTACACCGGGCTGGTTGAAAGGATTTACACCCAGCAGGTATCCGCTGACACCACATGCGAACTCGAAGAAATAGAACAGCTCGCCAAGATAGAACTCATTTACCTCGGGAACGGTTACCATGAAGTTGGGAACCTGACCGTCGGTATGTGCCAGAATGGTTCCGTTCATAGCGCTCTTATTAACGAAATCAACGGTCTTGCCTGCCAGATAGTTCAGACCATCCAGATCAACAGGCTCCTCGCCGATCGTAAGCTCCTCTCTCGGAGTGTCGATGTTGATCACGGTCTCGAACATGATACGGGAGCCGTCCTGAATGAACTGACCCATGGAATGCAGATCGGTGGTCAGATCCACGCTTGCGGGGAACAGACCCTTGTTGTCCTTACCTTCGCTCTCACCGAACAGCTGCTTCCACCACTCACTTACATAGTGAACAGCGGGCTCGTAGTTCGCCAGGATCTCAACACTCTTGCCCTTGCGCAGTAAGATGTTACGCAGAGCCGCATACTGCAGCGCATCGTTCTCTTCGAAATCATTCTCCAGTGCACGCTTTCTTCCGCTGGCTGCACCTTCCATCAGCTTGTCGATATCAGCACCGCTGACAGCGATAGGTAACAGACCTACTGCGGTCAGTACGGAGAAACGTCCTCCTACATCATCGGGTACTACGAAAGTCTCGTAGCCTTCCTCATCGGACAGATGCTTTAAGCTTCCCTTCGCCTTATCGGTGGTAGCATAGATTCTCTCTGCCGCACCCTTCTTGCCGTATTTAGCTTCCAGCTTCTCCTTGAATACACGGAAAGCAATAGCGGGCTCTGTGGTGGTACCGGACTTGGAGATCATGTTGATGGAGAAATCTCTGTCGCCTACTACATCCATCAGGTGCTTCAGATAGGTGGAGCTGATGGAGTTACCACAGAAGTAGATCTCCGGAGTCTTACGTACACTCTTATCCAGTACATTGTAGAAGCTGTGGCTTAAGAACTCGATAGCTGCTCTGGCTCCCAGATAAGAACCACCGATACCGATAACCAACAGAACGTCGGAATCGCTCTGAATCTTCTTCGCTGCTGCCTTGATGCGGGCGAACTCTTCCTTATCGTAATCTACGGGAAGGTCGATCCATCCCAGGAAATCATTGCCTGCACCGGTCTTGGATACCAGGGTCTCCTTCGCATCCAGGGTAAGCTTCTTCATGTAACCGATCTCTTCTTCAGAAATAAAAGAGCCGGCCTTGGAATAATCAAATGTAACTTGTCTGCTCATAATGCTCCTCCTTATATCTTACAGATATATCACATACTTAACAAAACTTGTCTGATCCATATTTGCATAACTTCTTGTGAAGCTTTCTTTTTGCAAATATGCCTCAGATAGTTTTTATTTTAACAAAGCTACATTCGATTTTCAAGATGTATATCGAAATCGTTTTCATTTATTATACTGTAAGCAATTCCTGTAAAAGCGCCTGTAATTCTTCCTCCGTGACCTTTGAAGATTCCTCCTGCTGAGACATGCCTCTGTCTTCCGTTTTCCCGGACATCTCATGTTCCGTGGAAAATACCTCTCTTCCGGTCTCCCGAACCATCTCCTGCGGATGTGCAGCCCTGCCCCGGATCGGCATCAATTCCACCGTCCGCCTGCCGGGGAGCTTCGACGCCCCGTACAATCTCTCGTAGTCCTGCTCCGTCACCGGGATCCTGCCGGACAGGTGATTTTCCAGATAATCGATCAGATTCGTCTTCAGTACCCGCCGCTTCCCCTTGATATCTATCATCGCCGACAGAGAAAAATAGAGATACAGCCCCAGAAAACTCGCAATATAATATGGCAGGATCTCTCCAAGCATTCTTCCGTCCAGAATCCCCTTACAGATCCCCGCTCCCGCAAATACCACCGAGAACAGCATGAACTGCCCGGACAGATGATACCATGCATCAAAGGATAAATGTCCGAAGGACAAGCGGTTTAAGAATTTGTCCACAAACACCGGAATATTGGACACGCCTCCGTTTAACTGGTAACAATTCGCGAATTTGACCTTACACTGTTTCAAAAGCCGGTTCCCGGTGGTCGCCATATTGTCCGTCTCACGGATCATTGTATGATACATCCACGCCAGCATCAGACGCACCAGAACGCTGAGACACAAAAATACCAGGATCCCCGCCGTGATCACTTTTTCTTCTTTAAATATCGTAAACATCCTCAAAACTCCTTTCCGTCGTTTCCTCAAGTATAACGTATATATGTCCTGTTTTGTACGGTTTTTCATCGTCATTCTTCTACTGCGTCAGACAAAAATTATGAGCTTTCTACATTTTTTATAACAAGAAAAGCATTCTGACATTATTGTATAAACCATAAAAATCTGCTATAATCAGTCTTTAGTGATTCTGTTAGAAAAGAGGTTGATTTACTTATGATATACAAGACAAAGGGTACTTGCTCCACTATGATCGACGTAGAATTAAAGGACGGCGTCATCGATTCCGTTAAATTCACCGGCGGATGCAACGGCAACCTCCAGGGCATCAGTGCTTTGGTAAAGGGCATGAAGCCGGAAGAGGCCATCAGCCGTCTCAAGGGGATCCGTTGTGGTTTCAAACCTACCTCCTGTCCTGACCAGCTGGCTCACGCTCTGGAAGAAATGATCGCAAAATAATAAACAGGTTACCGAAAGGCATTGAGATTTTATGAAAAAAATAGTACTGACCGGCGGCGGAACTGCCGGACACGTTACACCGAATATTGCATTGTTACCGGCGCTGCAGGCAGCCGGCTATGAGATTGCCTACGTCGGTTCCTACGAAGGCATCGAGAAGAAGCTGATCGCTGACTTCAATATTCCTTACACGGGAATCTCCACCGGCAAATTCCGCAGATACTTAGATCCGAAGAACTTCTCGGATCCTTTCCGTGTCATGAAGGGATTCGTGGAGGCACGCAATTATCTGAAAAATTATCAGCCGGATGTAGTATTTTCCAAGGGAGGCTTCGTAAGCGTCCCCGTGGTCCGCGCCGCAGCTTCCTTACATATTCCCTGTATCATTCACGAATCGGATATGACTCCGGGGCTGGCGAACAAGCTGTGCATTCCCGTTGCGGAAAAGGTATGCTGCAATTTCCCGGAGACCATGAAAAACATTCCGGCAGACAAAGCCGTCCTCACCGGTTCTCCCATCCGCGCAGAACTGGCCGAAGGCAGTAAGCTTGCGGGACTTAACATGTGCGGATTTACTGCGAATAAGCCTGTGATCATGGTCATCGGCGGAAGTCTCGGTGCTGCCAATGTCAATAAAGCAGTCCGTGATGCCCTGCCGAAGCTGTTGGAGGATTTCCAGGTCGTACACCTCTGCGGCAAAGACAAGATTGACAATCTGTTATTAAATACCCCTGGGTATAAACAGTTTGAATATATCAAGGCCGAATTAAAAGACATCTTTGCCATGGCGGATGTGGTGATCTCCCGCGCCGGAGCCAACGCCATCTGCGAGCTTCTGGCACTGAAAAAGCCCAACATCCTGATTCCCCTGCCTGCTGCCAGCAGCCGCGGAGACCAGTTGTTGAACGCTGCTTCCTTCGAAGCCCAAGGATATTCCATTGTCCTGAATGAGGATGATATTACAACGAATCTTCTGGTAGATAAAGTACATGAACTGTACTTTAACCGCCAGAATTATGTAGACGCCATGAGCAAAAGCCATCAGATGGATGCCGTTAAGACCATCATGGAACTGATCAACGCTGCGGCAGATAAAAAGACGAATTAGCATCTTAACAATCTAAATAAGATCACTCAGCTGTGCAAATTGTTCCAGCGTCAGTGCCTCTCCGCGAACGGTAGGTGACAATCCCATCTGTTCGAGAGCTGCTGACGCTGATTCTTTTGTAATTCCGGGAAGTCCCGCATTGCCGAGACCGTTCACCAGAGTCTTCCGGCGCTGGTTAAAAGAAGCACGGATCAGAGAGAACATCTTCTTCTCGTCCTTTACCTTCACAGGTGGCTCTTCATAACGGGTCAGACGGATCACCGCACTGCCGACATTGGGTCTCGGAATAAAACAGTTCGGAGGAACGTTAGCCACGATCTCCGGCTTCGCATAATACTGCACCGCCAGGGATAATGCACCGTAATCCTTCGTGCCGGGTCCTACCTGCATACGATCCGCCACTTCCTTCTGTACCATGATCGTAATGCTTTTCAGCGGTACACGGCTCTCGAACAGTCCCATAATGATCGGTGTCGTGATGTAATAAGGCAGATTCGCCACCACTTTAATGGGGCGTCCACCGTTTTTCTCCTCCACCAGTCGGTTAATATCCACTTTCAAAATATCATCATTGATCACCGTAACATTGTCATAATCCTGCAGAGTCTCCTCCAGGATCGGAAGTAACGCCTTGTCGATCTCCACCGCCACAACACTGCCCGCGCGCTCCGCCAGATACTGTGTCATGGTGCCGATGCCCGGACCGATCTCCAGCACACAATCCTCCTTCGTGATCTCCGCGGAAGATATGATCCGGTCTAAGACCGTCGTATCTATCAGAAAATTCTGTCCGAATTTTTTCTGAAAATTAAAATGGTATTTCTGAAGTACCGCGATGGTATTCTGGGGAATTCCCAAATAAGCCATGGTAAACCTCCTTAATTACTTATGTTAATAATGTGAATCCTTAATAGAATTTAAAATCCTCTAAAAAGTGAATGCAATCATACAGTACCAGCACATCCATGCCCTGCTCGGGCTCGTACTGCTCCATGAGCTGGAACAGTTTCCCGTTAAAATACCGAAGATCCACCACATAGATCGTCTCATAGTGCGCCGCGAGCAGCGGGATCATGCTGTTCGCATAGGAATCCTTGATCACAAAAAGCGTCTTGCCAGGGTTGTAGCCGGTATGAATCTCTATAAAGGCATGATTATCATTCAGGAAAAATCCGTACTGGTTCTTGGTCTCCAGATATTCCGGCGCATACAGAGAGTCCGCCGTGTCTGCGAAATCATAGGTGACCGATACCGACTTTTTCTCCGTCTCGGGAAAATACTGTATCCTGTCCTTCGTCCAGGCCACATTGATCCGGGACTGCAGTGTCCCCTGAAAATCCTCCGACACTGTCTTCATGCCTGCCGTATTATACGGATAGGGGAATTTTCCCATGTTGTCTGCCCATGCCAGGAATCCGTAATAGGCTCCGAGGCTGGTCCAGTGATGATCCGTGCGGTAATAGATCGGTTCCCCCGCATGCTCCTGCAATGCGGAATACACATCGATATAGTGCTCCTCACCGACAGACTCCTTCACCTTCGCAAGCAGTCTCATCTCATCATAATGCGGTGCAAAAGCGGGCAGCTTATCTGTCAGAATATTATCTGCGGTAGGTACCAGCATGACTTTTGCATCCCACCGGTTTACCAGCTTTTTCAGGGACGCAATCCGGGAATCTTCCATCTGTTCCGTGTATTTTTTCGGATCATTTACCCCGATCAGATAACGGTCTGCCCCCAGATAGACTCCATTGATCTCCTTTTTCTGAAACAGAATATCCGCGCGGGTCTTTATTCCCACCCATTTATCCCGTCCTACAAACTGGTCAGACATATATTCTTCGTAATCGTCGCCATACTCTCCCGACAGCAGGCTCTCCCAGGAAAATGTCGGTCTGGAAGCCAGCACCCTGTTCTCTGTCTCAGAATAAATTCTGTCACTGTTACACAGATCGGCGATTCCCAGAACGAAAAGAACCGCACATATCAGTCCGACAGTCAGCAGAGCATTTCTCTTATCATCCACACACGGTTCCTCCTTCCCTGTCAGAATCGGAAATACAAAAACGGGTTATAAGATGCATCCACTATATATGCTACAGACAAAATCAGCAACGCCGCCGGAATGACTTTTTCACCTACGCGGTATAATGCCATGGCTGGCCCTGTCTTGCTGCTTTTGAGTCTGTGCACCAGCAGACTGCCGACGGGCAGACATGCCACCAGTGCAATGATCAGAAGCACCAGATACTCATTTCCCAAAAACATTGCCTGTGTGTTCATAAGTCCAACACCATTTAATCCAAACATCGCCTGCAGATATGCCGGAATCTCTCCCGGCTTCTCCAGTGCGAAAAATACCCAGCTGATCAATACCACTGTCAGCGTATAGACTCTGCCAAACACCACCGGAGCATTTTTCAGGAGCTCTCCCAAAAACAGTTTTTCCAGAATTAAAAACAGGGCAAACCAAAGTCCCCAGAACAGGAAATTCCATCCCGCACCATGCCAGATTCCGGTCAATGTCCATACGATCAGTATATTGAGGATCTGTCTGGCAAGTCCCTTGCGGTTACCGCCCAGGGGAATATATACATATTCCTTGAACCAGGTGCTGAGGGAAATATGCCATCTGTGCCAAAAATCCGTAACAGAGGTGGCAATATAAGGATAATTAAAGTTCTCCGGGAAATGAAATCCCAAAATTGCTCCCAGTCCGATCGCCATATCCGAATATCCGGAAAAATCAAAATAGATCTGAAAAGCGTATGCCACAATTCCTATCCACGCCATCAGCACACTCATCTGATCATTTTTCAGGGAAGATATCTGTGTCCACAAAAGTCCGAGATTGTTGGCCAGAAGAACTTTTTTCGCAAGTCCCGTCACAAAGCGTTTCGCTCCGTAGCTGATGGCATCCAGATCGGAACGCCTTTCCTGAAGATATTTTTCGATCTGATGATACTTTAGGATCGGTCCCGCGATCAGCTGCGGGAACATGGTCACGTAGACACCGAACTGTAAAATATTACGCTGTGCTTTGGCATCTCCTCTGTATACATCAATCACGTAAGACATGGTCTGGAAGGTGTAAAAAGAGATACCGATAGGTAACGGAAGACCCAGCAACGGAATCGATGTTCCGAACACTGTATTCACCGTCTGCAGCAGAAAATCGGCATATTTAAAAAATCCCAGGATAAACAGGTTGATAACAACAGAACATAACAAAAAGATCCTGGAGCAATCCTTTCCTCTATAGTCCTCTATCAGCCTTCCCCATACGAAATCCGAAATCGTGGAAAAAAGCATCAGAAAAATATAGACCGGCTCTCCCCAGGCATAAAAGACCAGGCTCCCCAGAAACAGAACCAGATTCTTCATGTTCCGGGGAACCAGGAAATAGCAGATCATAAAAATCGGTAAAAACCGAAAAAGAAACAACACACTGCTGAATACCATTCACTCTACTCCGCATTTACTCCAGAGTCTGTCTGATAGCCTCCAGGGCAAGTTCATTCTGCTCCTGACAGTAAGTGATCACGGCCTCATCCCCCTGCTCTTCCACAGAGGAAGTGTCCGCGCCCAACTGTACAAAGCATACATAATCACCTATCCGTTCCACTCGGGATGCCTGTATCTTGCCAAGATTCATGGGATACTGCATCGTGTCATTCACCAGACTGTCACGATAGGCGTTCAATGCATTTTCTACATCCTCTACCTTACCATCTTTTGCGTGAATAATCAATAAAGTATCTACATTGACACTGATCATAGGACACTCACCCAGATAAGCATCATACAGATCTGCACTGACACCATAGGTCTCATTCAGCATTTCCTCCGGGATCTCGGAATCGGGCCAGTAATCATCACCCAGCGCGTCTGTCACTGCTTTTTTGGCGCTCTGTAATGCCGATGCCACATCTCCACTTTCCTGCTGTGTGCCGGCATTTCCCGCCTCAGTGCTCTCTACACTCGTCCCGGTGGATTCCGCGGTGCCTTCTGTGCTTTCCACACCGGTCTCTGTAGCAGCACCGGTATTCTTGTCCTGCCCGTTTCCGCAGGCCGCCATGGACAGTGCCAAAGTACCCATAAGTAACATACATGCTAATTTCTTCTTCATAAAGTCTCTCCTCTTTTCTATGGGATATGCCCATACTTATTGTTATAGTGTCCCCACTATGGGGATGCCTATTCTATCAAACGACAAATACAACGAAAAGTTTCACATTACATTTTATTTTCCTGCATTCAAAGTCTTTCATTTTTACTGCGTAAGCGGATACATCATAGCACAGATTTATAGCACATCACAACTCAATTTTGCCTTTTTCCCGGCTTTTTACTTTGATTTTTGCCCTCTCCCCGCTTTTTACTTTACAAAAGGATAAACCCTACGCTATACTTGCAAAGGACTATTAGCGTGTATCCGCTGCATACGCAGCAGAATGTGAGGAATTATGAGTATATTAAATGTAGAACACCTGACCCACGGCTTCGGTGACCGTGCTATTTTTAACGATGTATCGTTTCGACTGTTAAAGGGCGAACATATCGGTCTCATCGGTGCCAACGGCGAAGGCAAATCTACTTTTATGAATATTATCACCGGCAAGCTCATGCCGGATGAGGGAAAAGTAGAATGGGCGAAAAATGTCCGGGTCGGCTATCTGGACCAGCATACCGTGCTGACTCCCGGCATGACCATCCGTCAGGTGCTGGCTTCCGCCTTTGACTTTTTATATGATATGGAAGCACAGATGAACGAGATCTGTGACAAAATGGGAGATGCCACTCCCGAAGAGCTGGAACAGTATATGGAAGATCTGGGGACGATCCAGGATCTCTTAACCATGCATGATTTTTATATGATCGATGCCAAGGTGGAAGAAGTGGCAAGAGCCTTAGGGTTGATGGAGATCGGTCTCGATCGTGATGTCACCGAATTGTCCGGCGGCCAGCGTACCAAGGTCCTGCTGGGAAAACTCCTGTTGGAGAAGCCGGATATCCTGCTCTTGGACGAGCCTACTAACTATCTGGATGCGGAGCATATCGAATGGCTGAAGCGCTATCTGAACGAATACGAGAATGCTTTCATTCTGATCAGCCATGACATTCCCTTCCTGAACAGTGTCATCAATCTCATCTATCATATGGACAACCAGGAGCTGACCCGTTACGTGGGCGATTACGACAAATTCCAGGAAGTCTATGCCATGAAAAAGTCCCAGTTGGAGGCCGCTTATAACCGCCAGCAGAAGGAGATCGCCGATCTGAAGGACTTCGTGGCGAGAAATAAAGCAAGAGTCTCCACCCGTAATATGGCGATGTCCCGTCAGAAGAAGCTGGACAAAATGGATGTCATCGAGCTGGCTGCGGAGAAGCCGAAGCCGGAATTCTCTTTTAAGGAAGGGCGTACTACCGGACGCATCATTTTCGAAACCAGAGATCTCGTCATCGGTTACGACGAGCCGCTGTCCAAGCCTCTGAACCTGTCTATGGAGCGTGGCGAGAAGGTGGCGCTGATCGGTGCCAACGGTATCGGTAAGACCACTCTGTTAAAAAGTATTCTGGGTCTGATCCCGCCGCTGTCCGGTGAAGTGGAGCAGGGCGATTATCTGGAGATCGGATACTTCGAGCAGGAGATGTCCGGCTCCGGAGACAACAGCTGCATCGAAGAGATCTGGCAGGAGTTCCCCGCCTTCACCCAGTATGAGGTACGTTCCGCCCTGGCAAGATGCGGACTCACCACCAAGCATATCGAGAGCCGCGTGAAGGTATTGAGCGGTGGCGAACAGGCAAAGGTACGTCTCTGCAAGCTGATGAATCGCGCCACAAATGTATTGCTGTTAGATGAGCCGACGAACCACCTGGATGTCGATGCCAAGGACGAGCTGAAACGTGCCCTGCAGGAATACAAGGGCAGCATTCTCATGGTCTGCCACGAACCGGAGTTCTATGACGGACTGGCTACCCAGGTATGGGATCTCTCCCAGTGGACCACGAAGATATAAATTGAGGAGGGATTATTTTGAAAGGATTATTGGAAATCTGCTGCGGCAGCTTCGAAGATGTAAAAACCGCCTGGCAAAATGGTGCCGACAGGGTGGAGCTTAACAGTGCACTGTATCTGGGTGGTCTCACACCTTCTACGGCCAATCTGATCTGTGCAAAAGAGCAGTGCAGCATCCCTATTGTAACAATGGTCCGCCCAAGAGGAGGCGGCTTCTGCTATTCACAGGATGAATACGAGACCATGCTCTTAGATGCCCGCATACTTTTAGAGCACGGAGCTGACGGTATTGCTTTCGGCTTTTTGACAGAGGACCATGCCATCCATAGGAACCGGACGCAGGAAATGATCGACCTTATCCATAGTGCCGGAAAAGAAGCTGTATTTCACCGGGCGTTTGATTGTGTTGCACAACAGGAACGTGCGGTGGAAGCATTGATCTTACTTGGTGCGGACCGGATCCTCACCAGTGGTGGTGCACCCGATGTATGGTCGGGCAGAACGCAATTGCAAAAGCTGCAAAGCCAGTATGGTAAGGATATCACATTTTTAGCCGGAAGCGGCGTGAATGCACAAAACGTAAACGCTCTGATGGAATATACGAGCATAGAGCAGGTTCATACATCCTGCAGAAGCTGGCAGCCGGATGCGACCTCCTCCCTGCAGGACGTGGACTTCTCTTATGATAGAAACCAAAAGAATGCATATGAAGCAGTGGATGCCGGAAAAGTGAAGGAAATGCGGGCAGCAATGCCTATATTGTAATCAGCCCATGTTCTAAGCAAAAATCGTAGACTCCGTCTTCTTCCACCGATTTGCACGTGCAGGTGGCGTGGGCTTTGATCTCATCCTTCGCATTCCCCATGGCCACACCGGTGCCGACTGCTTCCAGCATCTCGATATCATTGAAGCCATCTCCAAAAGCGATGGCTTCCTCCTTTGTAAAGCCAAAATGCTGAAGTACCGCGCGCACAGCGTTTCCCTTCCCACATTCCAGAGGAATGATATCAGCCGCTCTGTCCCACCACGCTGTAATCTGTGTATGGTGCGTACCATAGAGAATCCGCTCATACTCTTCTTCCCGGCAGGCACACATCATCTGATAGATATCCTCACGAACCCGTTCATCGAATTGTTTATCGATTTTCAGCATCTCATTACCGAATCTGAAATACTGCTCCAGATCCGGATCTGTACCGTTGGTGATGATAAAATGTTCGTTACTTATCGCTACCGCCCTATGCATGTCTTTCAGATTCTGAAGGATCTGAAGCTTGTCCATCCGATCAAGCGGGCACTTAAAAATAATCTCGTCTCCTACTGTTACATAAGAACCGTTAAAGGTCAGAAGAGCATCGAAATCCATTCCCGGAAAACGCGGCGCCGACAGATATCCTCTTCCGGTCGCCATACACAGCTTCACCCCATTCCGATGAAGAGAAATTAATGCATGCAGCGTCCGCTCACTTAATTCTTTATGACCCATCTTCAAAAGTGTCCCATCGACATCAAAAAATGCAATTTTAATCATGCTTGCCACCTCCGTCCGGCTCACAGGATATATTCCATCTGCCGTTCTTTTGTCTTCATTCCCATCTTTTCATAAAAGTGCTCTGCCAGCTCGCAGGGGGTGTATTTCGTAGTACCCGGTATAAAAATATCCGGACGGATCTCTGCATGTATCTGTAATACCTTCCCCAACAGTGCAAGAATTCTTGGAATGTCCTTTTTTTCTGCCTTGCGAATCTTCATTTCTATTTTGCTCCTTTATTCGGCAAATCCCGTTTTATTCTTTTTATTTGATTCCATCCTTTGTCTTCCCCAGCCTCCTTTGTAACGGAAAATTTATAATCCTGCAGTTCTTCTTTTCTTACTTAATACCCCAAACAAAGCCAATAAAAATATTCCAATTCCAAGCAATACTCCAGCCACTTTCATTAATTCATTGTTTGTATACTCTGTATCCGGAAGAATCCCATACTTGTAATAAGAATAACTAACATGGTCTGTGGTATATGCAGCTATGGAATCTCCTACATCATATTCCGAATATACAAATCCCGGTACTTGCATTCGCTTGTGATAATCATTCACTTTTCCATTGTTGTAGTAGAAGAAATAATTCTGAGATATTGTATCAGCCGAAGCATCTTCAGCCCTTTTACCTGTAATCACAATATCCTCCATATAATAATCTTCTCCCAGTACCATCTCTTCCATTTGTGTATTAAATGCTTTAGATGTCAAAAGTATATTTATCCAGACTGTAATGAAAGATATACTTAAAATAATGAAACAAATCCAAAACAAAATTTCCTTTTGCTTTCCACTTAATAGTTCTTTTGATTCTTGGTGCTTAACCAATTTATTACTCATTCCATAATACCTCTAAAGTACTTTTCCTTCTTCCTTCCCTTCGCCCAAGAAGTGTATCTCACTCAAAGAACTCGGGCAATCCCGATTGTATAACCACTTAATTTAAGGGGTCATTAGCTGTTATATTTTATTAATAAACTCCCCGCTAACCCTTATAAACACTAACTTTTCTGTAGGTGAGCTTTCCCTTAGGTATTCCCTTGTGTTATATCGTTTCACAAGGCTTTACGAACCCTCGTAAGGGAAAAAATAAGGGAAGCAAAATCGCATAACACATTATAGCATAATATGAACGGACTGTGTGAACTGCTTGAAATGCTTTTTGAATTTTACAGAAAAGAGGATTGAGTGTGCAAAGGCAGAGGAAGGATTAAAGACAACACCTAATTCAGAGTGTGCCTTGAATGCTTTGGCAATAGACAATCCTGTGAAGTATGCTCGACTTTATCTTGACGGTACTATACAGATGTGGATAGATGCGGAAGATTCGTTGGTTTCTTTAAGGGGCATTTTTCTCCCCATAGTGTTCTTTCATCTGGCAACATTTAACTGTCACATGAACATAACAGCTATTTCTGCTTATTCGCATTGTGGTTCATTATATTGAATAAAAATAGCATAAAGCACAACGTAATCGGAAACAGGAGTCCAATGCGCATGCCCACATGAATACTACCTCCAAACATGTCCGCAACCCTTCCTACAATGGCTGGACCTATGCTTCCTCCAAGATCACCTGCCATTGCTAAAAGTGCAAACATTGCAGTTCCTCCTGTTGGAAATGCCTTGGAAGAGATGCTGATTGTACCGGGCCACATGATTCCTACAGAAAACCCACATACAATACATCCAGAAAGTCCAATGATCGGATTTTCTGAAAATGACGCTAATAAATAACATACAAAACATAAGATACCGGAACCAATCATAAATCTGTTTAGTTTCATTTTATCACCGGCTTTTCCAAACAACACTCGTGAAATTCCCATCGTCACAGCAAACATACAAGGTCCGGCAATATCTCCCACTGCCTTTGAAAAGCCTAGGGCTGATTCTGCGTACGCAGATGCCCATTGTGCCATTGCAAGCTCCGATGCCCCGGAACAGACCATCATCACAATGGCAATCAGGAACATGGGATTTGAAAATAATTTTCTGATTCCCATTCCCTGTCCTTCCTCTACTAATGATTCAATCGGACAAGTTGCAAAATTAATAATATTGATAGCAGGAATTAATGCAAAAATAACAGCAAGCCATTTCCAGCTGCCAATTCCAAATAGCAGAAAGAAAACGGTCGAAACAAGTATAGTTCCAACTGCTCCCCAACAGTAAAAGGAATGCAGAAGGCTCATAGTAGCCTCCTTGTTCTCAAACGGACATGCTTCCACAATAGGACTTCCTAAAACCTCGATTAAGCCACTTCCAATCGCATACAAAATGACACTTATAATAATACCAATAAACGGAGATGGAATTATTTCCGGTAAAAATGCCAAACCTACAAGGCCTGCAGCCGAACATACTTCAGAAGCAACAATGCATTCTCTATATCCAATTTTGTCCACGTACTTGGCACAAAACAAATCTACCAAAAGCTGTGTAAAGAAAAAGGATGTTGATATCATAGCAATGTTTCCAAGTGAAATATTGTAATCTGTATGAAATTTCAGAAATAGTAAAGGTGCAAAATTCGCAGCAACTGCCTGCGTAATAAATCCCAAATAACACGCCAATTTTGTCTTTTTATAATTCTTCATCATTTTTCCTAAACTCTCTTTGTTGTTATTCTTAGATAATGCTCATCTCCACACCAAACACTTCCCTCATAGAACGCACCTAAGTATCTTGGTTCACAATTCACTATAAATGACTTTTCAATAAGCATTAACATAAATTCATTTACCTGTTCCTCATTATCTAAAATGATAGAAATACATTCTTTTTCATCACATAAACCAAATTCAACCTGTGCAAACATTTATCTTCTCCTTACGGCTAAATAGAACTATATAGCAATTTTGTTTATTTTTCACTATATAATATCGCAATTATGCTGTATAATATCGTAAAACAGATTGTTCAGGAGGGGACTGCCATGTCGCAGAAAGAAAAGAAAAAGCTTGTAAGTATAAAAACCGATGATACACTGATGGAAACTGCTTTACATGGGACTCATCTTTTTCCATACAAACTCTATGATGAAAACATAACCGATTATGATTTTAACTGTATTGACTGGCATTGGCATACCGAATTTGAATTTGTATATATCGAATCCGGTATAGTTCACTTTAATGTAGGAGAAGATAATTTTGACATGTCCGAGGGACAGGGAATATTTATTAATTCCAAAGTTGTTCATAAAATGCATTCCGAAAATGACGCTGTAATTCCAAATTTTCTCTTTCTTCCGTCTCTGATTGCTCCGAAAGAAAGTTTAATCTATCAGAAATTTGTGTTACCCTTTCTGAACTCATCTTTGGGTTATTACATTTTTTCTTCTTCACAGGAATGGCATTCAAGTTATCACTGGTTCCGTTCCACTTATGGACAGCAGACGTTTACGAAGGTGCTCCGAGTGCAGTTACCGCTTATTTAAGTGTTATATCAAAAGGATCGGCAGCATTTGTATTATTGGCTGTCCTTATCAAAGTATTCGCTCCAATGATTAATGACTGGCAGGAAGTACTTTATTGGGTAACCATCGCTTCTATCACTATTGCAAATATATTTGCTGTCCGTCAGCAAAACCTGAAACGTTTGATGGCGTTCTCCAGTATTTCGCAAGCGGGATATATTATGTTAGGCGTTATCGGTGGTACGGCACAAGGCATGACGGCATTGGTATATTATGTATTAGTGTACGCTGCCGCCAACCTCGGAGTATTTGCCGTTATCACTATCGTGGCATTACGCAGTCAGAAATTCACGCTCGAAGATTACGCAGGACTTTATAAAACGAATCCCAAAATCGCTCTCTTGATGACTCTGTCTCTGTTCTCATTGGCAGGCATCCCTCCGTTTGCCGGATTCTTCTCTAAGTTCTTTATCTTCATGGCTGCTTTCGATGCAGGTTTCCACTTGCTGGTATTCATCGCATTGGTAAATACAGTGATTTCGTTGTATTACTATCTATTGATTGTAAAAGCAATGTATATCACTCCTTCCGACAACCCAATTCCTACTTTCCGCAGCGACCGCTGCACAAAATGGGGACTGGCACTTTGCACGCTGGGTATCATCGGACTGGGTATTGCAAGTATTGTATATCAATCCATCGATAAACTGTCGTTCGGAATTTAAACGGACTACACCTTTTCACCAAAGAAACGGTCTTGGTTTCATGTCAGTATCAATCGACATCAAAACCAAGACCGTCTCTTTTATATAAAACCCACTTTTATTAATGAGGAAGGAAGATATTCACCTGCCTCATTACCACTCTACCGGGCACAGCCCACCTCTTCCGTCACGATCACCCCGGGAATAGTAAACCAAAACCTTGATCCTTTTCCTTTTTCAGAATCAACACCAATCCGCCCACCTAATTGTTCAACGATGCTCTGACAGATAGAAAGTCCCAATCCTGTACCGTGTACAAAAGAATTAAGCTTCACGAAACGCTCAAAGATATGTGGCAACTGCTCTTTTTCAATACCGATGCCTGTATCTTCAACATAGAATTCCAATTCGCCATCTTTTAGTTTATATCCCACATGAATACTACCTTCAGAGGTAAATTTCATTGCATTGTTAACAAAGTTAGAGATCACCTGATGTATACGATTACGGTCACTAATGACATGACAAACCGGAAGGTGATTATCAAGTACCAGTTCCACCTCTCCTTTCGCTTTCATCCCCATAGAGCGGACAATATCCTCACATAACAGATTTACATCTACATCTCCATTAGTAAATTCAAACGTACCAGCCTCAATCTTTGATAAATCAAGTATATCTGAAATTAATTGCAACAAAAGATCATTATTCTCACGTACAATCTTAATATACTCCTGACGTTCTGACAACTCTTCAGTTTCCACCAACAAATCGGAGAAACCGACAATGGCATTCAGCGGCGTACGGATTTCATGGCTCATATTGGCAAGGAAAGCACTTTTCAAACGATCCATCATCTCTGCTTTATCGCGTGCCTGAATCAATTCGGCTTCAGTCTCCTTCAATTCTGTAATGTCATAATTGATACCGATGATTTCTATTTCATTTTCCTCCGGTTTATAATTAGTGACCATCACATTACTACTCACCCAATTCCATTCATTCTTCGTTCCGGGACGACGAATACGCATCTCACCCTGAAAATGCCTTCTTTTTCCGTCTCTGACTTCATCATAAAAATCAAGGAAACGCTTACGGTCTTCAGGGTGCATATGGGTATAAACACCCACAACCTCATCCAAAAGCGTATCTTCCTCCTCACCTAAATTCTTATACCACTGTTTTATAGCATATCCTTTGCGATTCAAGAGATTCAACTTGGCATAACCAACTTTTGCATAATCGGATATCATCAGGAAGAAATTCTCAAAATCACGGATACGATTCATTGCATCAATCCGTTCGGTATTATCAATACTTATTAATATATATCCGCTGAAGTTGCCCTCATTATCATACAATTTACTAACCTTCGAATACAGTTCTATCGCATTAGAACGATTTGTCTCATAATATCCTTCCGCCTGTTCAAAAGAATAATTAAGCCTGAAATCTACCAAATCTTCATTCCGCACACGATCACGAATCCCCTGCGGCACATTCGGATTCTCAAAGAAATTAACCCCTATCACATCCGATTTATTCACTACACCGAATATTTCTAAATCCTTATTATTCAAATCTATCAAATAGCCGTCCTTATCGTAGATCTCTACTCCTGCCGGAATATTAGCAAAGATATTCTGAAAGAGCTTCTCGCTACGGTCCAATGCCCGATTAGCTTGTACCGATCCTGTAGAATCGAGGAACAAACCGACTATTTCATCTTTTCCGGGAGAATAAATAACCCAATGCGTATACCGTTCCGTTCTTGGGAAATATTCATCTTTCTCTCTATAAGAATTACTATCCAGTATTTCTTCCAGAAAATTAAGTTTTTGGAGATAGTCAGGATGCTTTTCAGATGCCAAAGAACCAATATACGACTCCAAAGGAAGCCCGAAAAAGGTTGAACTGACCTCATTCGCATCCGTCACCCGATAATCACAAGGTTTATTATTCTCGTCACGGATAATGGACATACGTATATATCCCATCGGCATAAAATGAAACAGATTATTTAGGAAAGTCTGTTCGCGGATTACCTTGTCCTTAGTTTTACGCAACTCGATACAGATATTTATAATATTTCCCAATGAGGAGAACCATTGAAAATCTTCATTACTCCAGTCATGGTAAGTCTCAACCAAATCAATCCCCATATATCCCCAAACGCGGTCGCCTGTCATCAAAGGAGTCACCATTAACGATTTGATTCCCTGAACTACAAGAATCTGATATTCATCAGGAGCCTCTTCTAATAATTGCTCCAGTGTATTTAAAATAATCGGCTTGCCCGATAATATCTGTTCACTCCACCATTTTGACTCACTGGCAGGCATGTCCTGCAGATTGTCTATCTCTGCCGATACTCCTTCAGAAACAACTTCGTAGATACAACTATGATGGGCATAAATTTCGTCGTATTCAAAAATATAAACACGACCTTTTCCATTATAAAGATTCAGAATATCTCTTAAAATATCTGCGATACAAGATTCTACTGCCTCATCACGTAGGAAACGAAGCAACGATTGCGAAACAAAATTCTGACGACAAAGCAAATCATTCACACGCCTTAATGCATCCCTTTGATCTTCTTCCTTGGGAGCCTCAACGCGCTGGATTATTCCGAAGGACTTATCACCTCCATCAACCCCCGTACCCTTCTCACGAAAAGCCAGACGGGTATGCAGCCAAACCTCACCATATTTTGAATGAATCGGGAAAGTTTGTTCGTAAAAGTCCTTATGGATAGAAGAATTTGCCCGGAACTCCTGGGCAATCTGCTTGCGATAATCTTCACGTATCAGGTTTAGAAAATCCGAAGTAGAGATGGTGTCGCCGTCCAATCCCAAAAGATCAGAAAGATAATCGGAACATAAATAACATCCTGCCGTTAAATCTACTTCCCACCACCCGATTTGTGCAAGAGAAGCCATTTTTTTGTATCGCTCGTTGTCTGTTTGCATATTTTGTATCGTTGTAAAATAATAGGTTGACAAATATACGAAAAAGGTAATCACTGATACCATAAAGGAGCAAATAAAAAAGCTAAAAGAAGATTACGAAAACAAATAAATAGAATATGGGAGAATCTGTTTGTTACAAATTCTCCCATACCTCCTATTAAAAAAGATACACTTTGCTACTCTATATCTTATTTATAAGGAAGAGAAATTATATCCGCTCCAAGTGAACAGGGATGCATCTGCACCTGTATTCGTAGTTGGCTCGGTAAATGTATTCAATGTACCGTTCAGCTTATTCTTAAAGTTCAATGTATGGGTGATGCTGATGCTGGAAGCAGCATTTCCTGCATCTTTACTGTCATTCATATCAATCAAATCGATTGTACCGCCTGAACCTTTGACAAGGGCATTGGTGATCGTAGCTTTTGCTCCACGACGGATTTTAATCACATCTTGCATACGGTCTACATTATCCGTTGTATTGGCAGCATTATTTACGATTGTCATATTTTCAACCGTAAAATCCGACTGACGTAAATGATCCGAATAGTCACCATCCAAGTTACCATCTGCTTCAATGCCGCGCGGATCTGCTTCCGTACTGGTATAACCGCTTTCCCAAACGCCATAGCAGTTTTTCAATTTACCGGAATATCCTTGAGTGAAGTCGAACATGTCATCATCCGGGTTCACAGCCAACAAGTTGGTTACATTCACCGTACCGCCAAAGAATTCGACGGCATCATCCGCGCTCTCAAGAATGTAGATATTCTCAATCTTGGTACCGTTTCCAACACCGTTCAGTGTCAATCCGTTGTGCTCGATATCGGCAGTAGAGCGGGCACCGGCATAGCAGATTTTCACATAAGTCAGTGAACCGGAATTGTCATTATCGACATTACCACCGTATTTATAGTTGTTGTCGATTTCCGTCAGACCTGTATCACTCTTATTGGCGTTCGAACCGGAAATCGGAGCTTTACCATTGATAATGATTCCTCCCCAATAGCCGGATGTAGGGGTTGTTGAATTGGCAGTGAAAACAATCGGTTTATCAGCTGTACCGTCAGCATAAAGTTTACCGCCCTGTGCTACCAGCAGATAACTGCTGAAACCTTCGCGAGCCTTAATCGTTGTTCCGGCAGGGATATTCAGACGGCCTCCATTTTCAATGACTACCGTTCCGTTCAGAATATATTCCTTAGCTTCCAGTGTCTGTTCTCCGGTCAGCGTGCCGGACAGGATATTTTCGCCCACAACAATAGAGCTACCGGTCCCACCGTTGTTTCCACCATCTCCGTTACCATCACCGTCTCCGTCACTATCACTGCTACATGCAGTCAATGTAAGTGCTGTTGCCATAACGGCAAACGTCATAAAGTTCACAAACAATCTTTTCATTTTGCTTTCATTATTAGTTAATAATCTTATTTCATCACCCGGCTTAGAATGTACACGACACTCCCAGGCTTATATTTATTCCTTTCTTATAATCATTCAGTATCACCTTTTCCCCGTTTTCGTTCGCTTTGCGGCTTAACTTAGAAGAGGGATTCAGCAGGTTGCGGGCTTTCAGGTTAAAGGAAAGATGCTTGTTCAGTTTGGCTTGGGACACAAAATCCAGGGTCAGTACTCCCTGCTCCATCATATCCTGATAACCCTGTGTGCCAATGGTATATATCTTATCACTCACATAATTAAGTACCAATGTATTGACAAAACTGCGTTCTCCTTTCGTGAAGTTATGCGAGAGGTCGAAATTGACAATCCACGGTGCAGCTCCTTCCAGTTGCGAGCCGGTGGTAACCGTTGCCAAAGGCATTTTTGCATTCGTGTAGATATAAGAGCCATTCAATCCCAAAGAGAGTTTATTCATTCCGTGCGCAGCATTACTCACCGGACGGACAAACAGATTCTTACGTATTTCTACTTCCACTCCTGCCACGGTTGCCTTATCCGCTATATTCTCATAAGAAAGATAACCTCCGGCGCTTGCCACTTCGATGCGGGATATCGGATTCTTAATCAATTTATAGAAAGCTGTGAGAGAAATCAACTCGGTCGGAGTGGGATTAAAGTCCCACTTCAGATCAAGGTTATAATGATCCGAAGGTTTCAGATTGGGGTTACCCTGACTGTTGAAGTTCACGCCGACATAACGGTAAGGAGATATTTCCTTTGCCTGCGGAAGCGTATATGTTTTACTAGCTCCCAGACGAAGCGAGTTTTTATCATTCAGATTGTATTTGAGATTCAAGCTGGGCAGGAAATAATCTTTTTGGATGGTATTGTTTCCTTTAGAGCCTCCACGATTCACATTGTAATCCACTTCAATATCTACCTTGTCGTATTTCATTCCCAGATTCACAATCCAACGGGGAGTAAACTGGTAGGTAGCCTCGGCATAAGCGGAATGAATATTCTTTTTTACGATATATTCATCTAAGTTCTTTTGTATCTTGAACCAGTCGGAAGCAAAGTTTTCCTGATTATAATAATCGTCAAGCGAGAAGTCGTCTAAAGAAGGGATGGCAGAAACATGTCCTACGGTCAGGTTATATTCCGTGGCTTTGAAGTTATCATCTACGAATCGGCCTGTATATCCGAAACGGACATTCGAAATCTCTTCTATATTATCTTTCAGACGATAGACCAAGCCTGCTTTTACATTCAAGTCGTCTTCATCTAAAGTTGAGAAATAGCGCTGTTGTGAGTTGCCCCTTAGCAACGTATAGCCGTCTTCCGCTTTAGTCAGGTTATTGATTCGACGATCCGGTTCATAGCCTTTCACCATATTATAGGAAGCACCTGCATCAAGACTTAATGATTTGGTCAATCCCCAGTTAGTCATCAGTTGGTTAACGATCAGCATATTGTCATTCGTTTGTTGGCGACGGGTGAATCCGAGGTTTTCATAGTCGTCACTAAAAATCGAGTTCTTGCCGTTGTAATCGCCCACCGACTGGGTATTGGCATGAATCATCATCAAATTATAACTGATGTGATGACGATTCTGCATATCGAAATCCACATTGGCAAGTGCCAGCTGACTGATATTCTCCGCATACTTCTTTCCATTCATATCTTTGTAGACCGTACCGCTGGTAGTTGTATTACGTATGATTTCATCCGTATACTGATAGTCCGTCGTATGTCCGGCGGTCAGGAAGAAAGAAAGCGGATTTTTGTCTTTTCCGACATAGAATCGTTTACCTCCGGAAATACTGTAACTCCGGTTAATTTGAAAATGTTGAGCGGAAGGGTCTAACTTATTTCTGAAGTTCCATGAGTTTTCATCGGCAGGTTCGGTACGATTGGCAAAGCCCATGAAGTTCACTCCATCCTGTTTCAGAAAATCGGCTGCTACCGTTTGTGTATTCAAGCCACCGGAAATGCCGAATCCCAGATTACCGCTACCAATTAGTTCTTTGGATACAATATCAATGGTTGCCCCTCCGACATCGCTGCTGCCTCCCGCGTTGAATGCTTTATTTACGCCTACGGACTGAATAATATCCGTACCGAAGAAATCAAGAGAGATATTCTTATATTCCGGATCTTCGGAAGGAAGAGCAAATCCATTAAAAGTAGTTGCATTGTACCGGTCACCCAATCCACGGACAAAGACATTTTTCACTCCGTCTTGTTTAGACACTCCGGCAACTTTCGTCACAGCACCTTCTGCATCCGAAACACCCTTGCGGGAAAGCTCCCTGACACCAACAGATTGTACGGCAATGACTGCTTTTTGCTGTTCGAGCAACAGCATATTCTCATTTTCCCTATTCTTCTTAGCTACAACCACCACATCGGCAAGTTCCTGTGCATCGGTTTCCAACTCCAGATTCAGTATCACCAGTTTTCCATTCTCCACACGCACTTTACGGCGCACTTCCGTTTTGTAGCCTACATATTTAATCTCAATATCATACATACCTTCCAACACGCCCATGCTGTTCAATTCGAAATTACCCTCCATATCGGTCACTGCTCCGGCTTGAGTTCCGAGCAAACGTATCGTAGCTCCTATCAAAGGTTCCTTGGATAGTTTGTCTTTCACAGCTCCTTTAATCTTAATATTGGCAGCCAATGCAGGAAGTACACACAACAGGCAAAAGAAGGCCGCCACTGAAAATCGGATAAGAAATAGTTTTTTCATCTAACTTTGCTCTACGTTTTAATTACGCTGGCAAAGATAGAGGGTGGGCATTACAACTATAAGACGAAATAAATACAATCTATTGAAAGAGTCGTTGCAAGATGATGACAAGATGTTACAAACGTATTATCAATTACTTACGCTATTAGTTCAACTTGTTTATAAGCAAATTTAAGACCGGAACTTCACTCTTTTATCTCTCATTATGCATAAAATTAATCGTCTGACAGTTGTGAGAAGGTGAAAATTTTGGCTGATAGTGTATTTCCACCCGCTTGTCGTCAAAGATATGTTTCATCGCTTTTCAATGCATTACGCAAAGAAACACCGATAGCTCCTTTCCCACTAAGTATATATCCAACGTTGGACTTTCTTAAAAAAAGAACAGGCATAATTGACTTGAAACTAAATATCATTATCTTTGTGTATGTTTCACGCTAAAAACAGATATGCGTCATGGAAGAGAATTTCAGAAGATATCCGATAGGAATACAGAACTTTGAAGATTTACGCAATAATGATTGTGTCTATGTTGATAAAACGGAATTGATTTATCGCTTGACTCATACAAATAAAGTCTATTTTCTAAGTCGTCCCCGACGCTTTGGAAAAAGTTTGCTGGTTTCTACACTAGAGGCTTATTTCCTAGGAAAAAAAGAACTATTTCAGGGCTTGGCTATGGAGACTCTGGAAAAGGATTGGACGGTTTATCCGGTATTACACTTTGATTTTAGTGTGAGTAAATATATAACCGCTGATATGCTGTCAGCCGTTATTAACCGCCAATTGCTTTTATGGGAGAAAATTTATCAACGGGAAGAAGGAGAAACGACTTTCAGTTTACGTTTTGAAGGAATTATTCGTCGTGCTTACAAACAGACGGGTAAACAGGTGGTGGTATTAATAGATGAGTATGACTCACCAATGCTGGACAGCAATCATAATGATGAAGTTCAAAAGGAAATACGTAATATCATGCGGGATTTCTTTAGTCCACTGAAAGCCCAGGGACAGTATCTTCGCTTCTTATTATTGACAGGCATCAGCAAATTCAGCCAAATGAGTATCTTCAGCGAGTTGAATAACTTGCAGAATATCAGCATGAGGGATGATTACAGTGCTATCTGTGGCATCACCGAACAAGAACTGCGCACGCAATTGCAAATTGATATTGAACAAATGGCGCAAGCCAACAAGGAAACATACGAGGAAGCCTGTGTACATTTGAAACAACAATATGACGGTTATCATTTCAGTAAGAATTGTGTAGACATTTATAACCCATTTAGTTTATTCAATGCATTTGCGCAAAAGAGTTATGAGAATTTTTGGTTTTCGACCGGTACTCCCACTTTCCTGATAGATATTCTGCAAGAAAGCGATTTTGATATCCGGGAACTGGATAACACGACCGCCACCGCCGAACAGTTTGATGCGCCCAGCAATAGAATCACCGATCCTCTTCCGGTGCTCTACCAAAGCGGTTATCTCACAATTAAGGGATATGATCCGGATTTCCAACTGTATACACTGGCTTATCCCAACAAGGAAGTAAGAAAAGGATTTATCGAATCGCTAATGCCCGCTTATGTGCATCTGCCTGCACGAGAGAATACATTTTATGTAGTGTCCTTTATTAAAGACTTGCGTATCGGTCATTTAGAGGAGTGTCTGGAAAGACTGAAATCTTTCTTTGCATCTATCCCTAATAAACTGAACAACAAGGAAGAGAAACATTACCAAACTATCTTTTATCTGTTTTTCCGGCTGATGGGACAGTATATAGATGTGGAAGTGGATACAGCCATCGGAAGAGCAGACGCGGTTGTGAAACTTCAAGATGCCATCTATGTTTTTGAATTTAAAATAGATGGTACACCCGAAGAAGCATTAGCGCAGATTAACAGCAAGGGGTATGCTATTCCGTATCAGGCGGATCACAGGAAAATAGTTAAAGTAGGTGTAAACTTTGACAGTGCCACACGAACGATTGGTGAGTGGAAGATAGAACTCGGGAGTTAATCACCGAGTTCATAAATGAGAATGCGCTAAATCAGTTTCTTTTTCTTCCGGTAGTTCTCACGAAACTCTTTGGGCGAACAACTCTTTTTCTTCTTGAAGATCCGGTTGAAATTGGAAAGGTTATTAAAACCGCACTCATAACAAATCTCGGCGATAGACATCGTAGAATCTACCAGCAACCGGGAAGCAAAGCCCAGCCGAATATCAATGATATAATCGGAAAGATTCTTGCCTGTACGCAGCTTGAAGAAGCGGCTGAATGACACATCCGTCATCCCCACCATATCGGCCAACTGCCCCAGACGTATTTCTTCCTGATAATGTGTATTGATATACTCCTGCACTTTCTGCACACGCCGGCTGTCCGAATGAATATCTATCTTGGCAAAAGACGAACTGGACAAGGTACGTGCCTCTTCCTCAAAGAGAGAAAGTTCATACAAGATCGTCATAAACTTAATGACCGCATAAAATCCTTGCTTCTCTGAAGCAAGCGTATCCAGCAACGGATATATTTTGAGTATGGCGGACATCGGGAAACAAAGCCCTTTTTGTGCTTTATCCAGCATCCGGCGGATAGAGTCGAACTGATTCTTATTGATAAAGCTCTTGAAGAAAAGATCGGAAGAAAACTGAATCGTAATCTCCCGTATCTCTTTCGAACGGCACTCGTTCTGTTCCCAGACGTGCTCCAAGTCTTTTCCTGTTATCAACACCAAATCATAATCACCTATCACTTCGGAAGAGTCTCCTACAATCCGCCTTACTCCGGCAGCCTTTTCGGTGAAGTTCAATTCAAACTCGGAGTGGTTGTGTATAGGATAAGTGAATTCCGTTTTATAACGTTCCGCAATGTAAAAGCAATCCTTATCTGACAAAGGAGTGATTTCACGGATAATCTGGTTGGATAACGGTGTAGTCATAGTAATTACAATTTATAAGCGTTTTATCGTTTGATTAGTTTTCTATCTTTACCCCTATCCGATGCAGGTCTGCCCCCGACGGGTTTTGGAAGACACGCAAGTCGAATTCGGGAATAATGGCAAGCACATGATCGAAAACATCTGCCTGTATGCCTTCGTAGGCAACCCATACTTTATTGGCAGAAAAGAAATAAAGTTCCAATGGGATACCGGTTTCAGTAGGCTGAAGCTGACGTACCATACAGGTCAGGTCTTGGTTGACGGTAGGCAGATTCTTCAGATAGTTAGTCAGATAGGCACGGAAAACTCCCAAATTTGTTTGCCGGCGTCCATTCACTAACACAGAGTTGTCGATATGATGTTCCTTATTATATTCTTCCACTACCTTTTCCGTTTCATCCACATAGTCTTTCAACAGTTGTATCTTCCGGTATTTTGCCAACATCTCCGGCGTACAGAAATGCACACTAGTCATATCTATATTGATAGAGCGTTTCACACGACGTCCGCCGGACTCCTGCATTCCCTGCCAGTTTTGGAAAGAATCACTAATCAACAGATAAGGAGGAATGGTGGTGATAGTATTATCGAAGTTACGTATTTTTACGGTATTCAATGTTACTTCTATCACCGTACCGTCCGCACCATATTTCGGCATTGTGATCCAATCGCCCACCTTCAGCATATTATTGGCAGAAAGCTGGATGCCGGAGACAAATCCCATGATACTATCTTTGAAAACCAACATCAGAACCGCAGCAGAAGCTCCCAATCCGGTCAGCAACACCACCGGACTTTGCTTTATCAGAATACTGATAATGATGATAGCTCCTATAAAGAAGAGAATGACTTGCGCTGTCTGCAAAAGCCCCTTCAAAGGTTTGTCTTTATATTGTTCACGCGCGCTATATACCAGATACACAGCCGTGAACAAAGCACTGACGAAGCGAAGAAAGACTGCAAGGATATAAATCATGCAAAGTCTTCGAAGAAAATCAAGCAAAGCAGAGTCTGCATGTTCGGGGAAGGCAATAGGAATAGATATATAAATCAATATAGGCGCCACCATCCTGCTGATGTTCACCATTACTTTATCATTAAATACAATATCATCCCAAGTAGCTTTTGTCTGTCTCACCAATTTAGCCACGGTACGCAGAATAATCTTGCGGCAAATCAGATTGGCAAGTAATGCTATTCCAATAATAAACAATAAGATGATAAAGTTATCAATCTTATCAGCCATAGCTTCATCCACTCCCATCGAGAGCAAAGCATGATTCACTTCTTGCATCACTACATTACCTGCTTCTTCCGGTTGCCCGTTTGCTAATGCCACACTCACTGTATCAACCACTTCTTTTACTTCTTTCATAAGCAATCGTCTCTCTCTTTTTTAGTTTTTCTTTTATTTATGATCTCTGTTTCTTTTCTTCTTTATTCTTTCCTTCTTCCAAATATTCACTGATATCCTGCCGTAGCCAATCATAATGGAAGAGTCTTTTGTAGGCTACATTCTTTTTGAGCATGATTTCTACATTCACCTGGCTGTTCTGATAACAAGTCAGTTCGTTTCTGAATTGCTCATTGTGTTCGGCCAGGCGCTTGATTTCCTGTTCCCGTTCACGGCGCAATACGGTGCAGACCGGAATCAGTAGCTTCATTACCACATTATCCATCACATGGTGTCCCTGCATATACAAGTAAGTGTTTTCCGGCACCAAACCCAGTTCTTTAAATTCAGTCCGCAATCCGTTCACCTGATTGATGTTATGGGGAAATTTCTTTTTCAACTCTGCCAGCTTCTGATTAACCCGTTGTTGTAGGAATTCCAAGCTCTTTTCCGGATGCCGGAGATTAATCTCGCGCAAAGAAGTATAAGTATGGAAATCGTACATGGGGAAAGTGTAAGTATCCCGTTGGCGATAGAACCATACGTTCCAGAGGAAAAGCGGATATACAATTTCGGAGTACTTCTTCAGGTAAAAGTTGAAATCTAAAATGGAACGGTCATTCAGCGTAGCCTGCACACATACTTCATGAAGGCTTTCGGCAAAACAATGATAGTTTTCAATGGCATAGGTATAAGTCTGAAAAATATACCTGTTCCGGTTGATTTTACGGGAGGTATTGGTAGCTCCCTGCAACAGGAAATCGTAGTCACTGTCCACACAGGCAATCAGACTTCTCCCCAATTCGGCTGTATTCAGCGTGTTCATGAGCACCATCTTTTTTCCTTTTGCCAGGGAGGTGGCTGAAGGAAGCATCACTTGGAAATAGTGTTCATCGTCTTCAAACTCTTCAAGCAATGTGCGCCAGAAAGCGATGTCGTCATAGCTTTCTACGTAAGCGATGATACGTCGGCGGGCTTTCTTCGAATAAAGCTTATGGGCGGCATTGAAATAAGAAGAAGTCAGATTATCTCGTAGTGAAGTGGCCATTTGTTCTATTACAGGTTACGAATTACAAATTACAGTTGGAAGAATCCTTGTCGAGCTTATGCCCTACGGTGGTAGATATATCGCTTACTTCTGTCACGGCATCCAACCACCCTTCCATAATGACGGCAGGCGAATGGGTAGTCAGGATGATCTGCACATTCGGATTCAATTCACGTATCATAGCAATCAGTTTCTGCTGCCATTCTATATGAAGGGAGGCTTCCGGCTCATCCATAAACAATACACAATGGCTGTTGTCCTGCACGAGTACGGTCAACAGGATAACCAACATTTGCTTTTCACCGGACGACAGTTTATAAGGGAATAATAGTTCGCCATCCTGATAGAAAGCGATATCGTTCCGTTTCCTGTCTATCTTTTTGCGTGTATAGCTGAATAGTTCGTCAATCATATCCTGAAAGCGGCGCTTAGCTACAGACAATGTGGTTGCCTTACGACGCTCTTCTTCATTGTCGCTGGAAAGCATTTCGATCATCTTATTGCCTATGTTAACCTGATAATCGAGGTAACGGCGTTGCAACAGGTAGAGCTGCCAGTCCAGTTCAGACTTTACATTCTTGTCGGCCATGCGGGCTGTGAAGTCACCCATAATCAGGGGACGGTCGTAGCTTCGGATGACGTCATAAGGAATATAGGTTGCCTGGGGATTGTCGAAAAAGAGACGCACTCCGTTCTTCTCGTCACTTTTCATTTCACCGGAAAGTTCTTCGAGGTATCCCACCGAACGGTTCAGAATGGTAGTCTTCCCCACTCCGTTGATGCCGGAGAGGATGTTCACATCGGGACGCAAATCCCATCCTATATTAAAGCGTTCCCATAGTCCGTGTATCTCGATACGACGAATATAATTAGCTTGTTGTTCCATAATATTCAAGTTTAATCAAGGCAAATATAAACAAATCATACGATAAAAGACTACCTTTGCAACCGTTTTCTCTATTTGATTGTTAATGATATCAGAGATATGGTAAAATAAATAGTATCAACATGGACAAAAGTAAGAACCTGTATGGTCATTTGTTTGCGCTTACAGCAAACGTTATGTGGGGATTAATGTCTCCCATCGGTAAGTCGGCTCTTCAAGAGTTTTCTCCAATTTCTGTCACTACATTCCGCATGGTGGGAGCAGCCGCCGCTTTCTGGCTACTGTCTATATTTTGCAAACAGGAACATGTGAACCATCAGGATATGCTGAAAATCTTCTTTGCTTCACTGTTTGCGCTAGTATTCAATCAAGGAGTGTTCATCTTCGGGCTTTCTATGACTTCTCCTATTGATGCTTCTATCGTAACTACCACTCTACCGATTGTAACAATGGTTGTAGCAGCTATCTATTTAAAAGAACCGGTGACAAATAAAAAAGTACTGGGAATTTTTATAGGTGCTATGGGAGCGCTCATTCTCATTGTGAGCAGCCAGGCAGGAAGCAACGGAAATGGAAGCCTGATTGGTGACTTGCTTTGTCTCGTTGCACAAATCAGTTTCTCCATATACCTGACTGTATTCAAGGGATTGTCTCAACGATATTCGGCAGTAACGATTAATAAATGGATGTTCATATATGCTTCGATGTGTTACATTCCGTTCTCCTATTATGATATTTCTACGATTCAATGGACTTCTATTTCCACTGTCGCCATTCTACAGGTACTTTATGTCGTATTAGGAGGTAGTTTCCTTGCGTATCTCTGCATTATGACTGCGCAGAGGCTGCTCCGTCCTACGGTAGTCAGTATGTACAATTATATGCAACCCATCGTGGCTACGATTGCGGCAATCGCAATGGGTATCGGAAGTTTCGGTTGGGAGAAAGGGATTGCTATCGCGCTCGTATTCCTGGGAGTGTATATCGTAACACAGAGTAAATCAAGGGCTGATCTTGAAAAAGCGGAAAAACTTCATTCATAGTATAAAACAGAGTGTGTCAAAACGCAGATTAACGCAAATTATCGCAGATTATTTCAATTATATTGATATATTAATCAACGACTTATAAAATTATTTCTGCGATAATTTGCGTTAATCTGCGTTTTATTATTCATTATGACACACCTCCTTTTATACAAAATGTATTCTTTAATAAATTAGAATCTTATTATAATTAAAGCTATTTCAAATCCTCAAAATAAGTATCGAGCAGACTTCTTGCAGCTATAAACGAAGTCAGGTTGCCTTTCAATACCTGCTGTTCTTTTTCTAAGAGCATCGCTTCAATCTTCGGATTATGATAAAAGCTGTCACGAAGTTGTTCATTGATGCTTTCATACATCCAGTATTTACTTTGTTCGTTGCGGCGATATTCAAAATAGCCGTTTTCTTTCACGAAGTCAATGTATTCGTAAATCATGTCCCAGACTTCCTTCACTCCCAGGTTATAAAAACCGGAGTAAGTCAATACTTTGGGAATCCATCCGGATTCAGGCGCAGGAAACAGATGTAATGCATTACGGAATTGAGTGGCAGCCAACTTGGCACGTTCCAGATTATCTCCATCGGCCTTATTGATAACGATACCATCCGCCATCTCCATAATACCACGCTTAATCCCTTGCAGTTCATCGCCCGTACCGGACAACTGAATCAACAGGAAGAAATCAACCATCGAGTGAACAGCCGTTTCGCTCTGTCCCACTCCTACGGTCTCCACAAAAATCTTATCGAATCCGGCAGCTTCACAAAGAATAATCGTCTCACGTGTTTTGCGTGCCACTCCTCCCAAAGAACCGGCTGACGGACTAGGGCGGATAAACGATTTAGGATGTACGGAAAGCTGCTCCATACGCGTTTTATCCCCTAAGATACTGCCTTTACTACGCTCACTACTAGGGTCGATGGCCAATACCGCCAGTTTGCCCCCCTTTTCGAGCACGTGCAGACCGAATACATCTATCGACGTACTCTTTCCTGCACCGGGAACGCCGCTGATACCAATCCGAATCGAATTACCGGAAAATGGCAGACACTTCTCAATGATTTCCTGTGAGACAGCCTGATGTTCAGGCTTTACGCTTTCCACCAATGTCACAGCCTGACTCAATATAGTGACATCACCTTTTACGATACCTTCTACAAACTCTGCTACTGAAAGCTGGCGTTTCTTAGGTTTCCGCTTTAAGTAGGGATTCACAGATGAGGGTTGCTCAATGCCTTTATTGACAACAAGCCCCTTATATTCTTCACTATTTTCAGGATGTTCCATAATCATAGGATTTAGCGTTTGATATTGATTTCGACTTTCGGGCGTAACGGATCATTTGTTATCATCAGGATACGTAAATGATGCTTCTTATTACCTACGTCACGCTTACGAATAGTTACTTTGAGCTTCGTCATTCCATCCGGAGGAAGGACCGTCTTCTTCAGGCTCACTCCTACCGATGAATTGAATACCTGCAACTTACTGATGACTAACGGAGTCTTTCCGGAATTGGCTATCAATATATCATGGCTTACCTTATTCTTCTTTATCAACGGGATACTAAGATCAATATCCGTTTCCGAAATGTGCATGGCAGGAGCGTTCAAAGAATCTTTTTCCGTCATACGTGAGAAGTCGGGAAGAAGAATGGCCGAAACCGGTATTTCATTATCTTCGCTCACCTTATCACCGGAGAAACGGGAAAGGTAGACAGAAGTCTGTGTCAATCCGTAATCTTTTAGCTGGCTCGCATCCAGCGTCAGTTTGATAGTTCCCTTCTTGCCTTTCAACAAGACTTTGGGTTCCGCTTCCATTTTCAGATAAGGAGGCAGATGCATCAATACCGGTTCGTAAGGACGATCCGAAAGATTGGCGATATCAAAGGTCAATGAAGGCTGCTGTCCGCGATAGACATCGGGGAAAGCAAACTCATCACGATCTAAACGAATATTTCCGATTGTATAAGGAAGTAGCTTTGTATAATCTTTTATTTCCTGCACTACTTCACCGGTAAACTTCAGATAGACCAAGCTCGGACTGGCATTGCTATATATTCCTATCGACTTTTCAAAATGTCCTAACGCTTTTGCGTCAAAAGAAGCTTTTACTACTCCTTTTCCTCCCGGGGCAATCGGTTCTTTGGTCCAGTCGGCCACGGCACAGGCACAAGAGGTTGTGACGTTGGTCAGTACCAATGGCTGGTTTCCCGTGTTAGTGATGGTATATTCCACTGTCACCGGACGTTTCCACTCAATTTGTCCGAAGTTATGTGTCTCTTTATTTGAAGAGATACGAGGTTGGGCAACGGCTGCCAAAGCGACAGTAAGTAAAGATAATATAGATAGTAAACTACGTTTCATGCGATATTTTTTATTTTGGTGCACAAATGTAGGGGTTTTAGATGAGTTTTTCACCACAGATTACACAGATTAACACAGATTGACGAAAGAGGATAATTCTCTCCATCAAGAGGTATCAAATAGATTCAGGCACGGATTACGCCTATTTTACGGTTTCAGTTTATCTGATGAACCGTAAAATAGGCATAATGCGTGCCTGAATATTTCTCTTACAAATGTCTTGCGTTACTCTTTAACAGCTACCGTCATCGAAGCAGAATGTAAAGCATATTCTGGTGCGTATGCACATTGCATGGTTGCCAGACCTGTTTCGTAAGTTCCTGCACGGCTGACACGGTAACTATATTCCAATACATAGACTCCTTTTCCTAAATGATCGAAGAAGAAATTGGTCGATGCATCTTTGATGTCTACGTAATAGCCCAGTCCGTTGTTCCAACGATAACCGGAAATGCTGCCGATCGGTTCGAAGCAAGCTCCCCGCTGATCTTTCAACTGCACAAAGTCCATCGGACGGTCTACACGGATGCTCAAACGGGAAACGACTTTATCACCTACCTGAAGAACTGTTTTCGCTGTTATAGGCTGCAATTGAGGGACATTATTTACCATACGTTCCACATACAATTGTTTCTCTACATTCAACTCACCACCCTGTTGTTTCACATCACTGATGGGGGATTCAAATTCTGCATATACAGCTCCCCAGGCGATACCCGGATTTCTCTTTTCCACTTCAATCTTACGGGCATCCACCACGCTCTTCTGTGTGAAAGAACGTTTGATATACCCCAATCCGGGAACAGTCGTTTTACTCGGAGCAACCGTTTCCAGCACTTCATTAGCAATTACAATCCGTACATCTCCCTGATTGTCGAGCAAATTAACACCTTTCATCAGCAACGCAAATACCGCGTCGGCAGTAGCTACCGGAGAGTTCCATTGTTGTGTTTGCTTTTGCTTCAACAGCCAAAGTTTCATTTCTTCCACGGTATCGCTGTTACTGCCTATCGCCTCCAATGCTTCCATCACATCTACGTGAGCCTGCATCTGCATTCCGCCCCATGCATACGGATTCTCGTTGAAAGCAAAGAACATTCCCTGTTCATCCGTCTTGGTCAGGAATTCTTTCAGAGAAGCGACAAATTCCTGTGCTTCTTTCTTGCGTCCGGCTTTATCCAGTACAATAGCAGCAATCGCTTTCGTATCCATCGAAGGAGAAGTAAGCAGTTCTCCTACCTTAGAAAGATAATAGGTATAAGCAGCTTTATTGGTCGCAGGCACCTGCTCTCCGGAAATAGCGATGAGATACAAATATTGCAGAATACTGCCCGAAACACCGGTAAATTTCACTCCTTCTTTCTGTGCTTTCAAGATTTCCTTATATTCGTCTAAAGCTGATTGATGAAGGTAAGTGAAAGCATTTTGTTGTAAGGAGAGAGCTGTACCTGTTAATTTCTCACCTGTCAACATAGCCAGACGGGCATTCAGTTCGGCGATATAGGCAGTGACATATCGGCTGCCGGTCATTCCTTTATACCAAGACCATGCGCCACTTGCGTTCTGCAACTCCTGCAATCGGGTCAAAGCCGCTATATTATTGCTACGGATATTGTTCAAGTCAAACAAAGTGGCGATACGTTCTTTCTGTTGCGCTTCCGTTTGCGCTTCGAGCACCCAGGGAGATTCGGACAGAATGATGTTCTTCACTTCCTGATTCTTTTGCAGATTGCTCAAGAAGGTTTCTTTCGTACCTCCCTGCAATTTCCAACTTTCAAACACTGCTTTGATCTTCGGCTGACTGTTCATAATGAACGAAGCCAAGGTATTTGCATAATATGCCGTAGCCCAGGAGATCGCATTATTGCTTGTAGGAAGACTCAAAGAAGGCAATGCCTGAATAGCATACCAGGCCGGATTTCCTGTAAACTCGACAGTCAGTTTACGGTCGGTTGCCGTTTTACTTTGTTGGTTGAACAGGCGGTCGAGTGAGAAAGTACGGGTTTCTTCTCCACGTACAGGCATTGGAAGTGTCTCTACCAAATGCTCTTTATTGCTAAGCACCGGAAGCAACTGTTGTTCTCCATCGCTGAAAGTACCGCTGTCGGCTATCATCCGGCATCCCAATATTTCGTATTTATCACTGACGGTAAACTGGAAGCTCACACCAATCGTCTTTCCGGCAACAAGGCTGAATTTCTGTTTTTGTGTACTGATTACTTTCTCCGTCATCGGATCGAAAAGAATCAGAGTTACTGTTCCGGCTTGCGGCTTACCAGTCATATTAGAGATAGAAGCTGTAAGAGAAGTCTTATCTCCCACACGTACAAAGCGGGGAAGATTAGGAGTCAGCATAAATTCCTTGCTCGTGGTAGCTTCACCGTCCAATGTTCCCATCAACATCCCTTTCGTATGAGAATATCCACGGAAGTTCCAACGCGTCAGACTTTCGGGCATCGTGAAAGAGAACGAGATTTCTCCCTGTTCATTGGTACGAAGTTGCGGGTAGAAGAAGGCCGTTTCTGCAAGATTCGTACGCAGGTCGGCAGGAGCTTCGGGAAGTGTTTCACTTCCGGACGTTTCATCAAGTTTACCAAGTGTTCCCGTTTGGCCCCATCCTGACTCAAATTCCACATCTTCAGAAGCTTCGGAGACTAAAGCCGGTACATATTTCACTTCCGCCGCATTGCTCCGGCTTGTAACACTTCCTGTCATCGACACCTTTCTCTGAACCGCCAGACCTCTAACCACCACTCCATCAGCCAAAGACTCCGACAATGCATATACATTTCCTACACCGGAAGACATCACGAAATAATCATACGCCAATCCCGGCACTTTAAGGCTTTTCGTATTCCACCAGTAATTAAATGAATTATTTCCTGAATATCCGCTCATCCAATTAGAATACGGAACAATCTGACTATAGAAGACTTGGAAATTCTGCTGACGGTTCCATATCTTATCCAGTGAAGCATCATACATCGTTGCCAGCATCTCCGCATTAGCGGCTTGTCCTTGTGGCGTTTTAATCGTCAGTTTCCATTCTTCCTTCTGTCCGGGACGCAACTTATCGCGGAATACTTCCCACTTCATAGTCAATGTCTTATCCGGTACACGTCTGGTCAGCCGGGCATGTTCCTGATAAACCTGTCCATCTCTTACCATACAGAAATTCACAAACACACCGTCACCATAACTCTCCTGATATGGATATTCGAAGCAAACAATCGTATCAGACAAGTTCAACGTCTTACTTTCCAGCAGTTTATCACCGGAGAATACATTCATCATCACATAAGCATCCTTTTTCGATGTACCGAAGCAGAATACAGCCGGATGAGTCGCATCAAATTCCATATTTTCTCCATAGAACCAAACCGTCGTTTCAACAGGCGGACGTTTGTCCTCAATGGAGAAAAGAATCGTGTTAGTATCAGCAGTCACTTCCTTGCCCTGATTATCTTTCACCGATGCTTTCAGTACATAAGGGCCCGAAGGAAGATTCTTCCAATCGAGCGTTATTTCTTCGTTAGAAGTAAAAGTCCCCGTTAAAACCGGTTTCTCTTCCAGTTGTTTGAAATCCTGGTCTTTGGCAGGATATAAGTAATAATTTCCTTTCACTTCCACAGGTTGTCCATTTAGGTTCTGCACGTTAAACATCGTGTCGAATGGTTTATCCTTACAAGTCTTATCATGCAATTCCACCTGCAAAACCAACGAACGATTTCCGGCCGAAATGACATCCGTAGAAGATTGTGTTTCACCCGCCACATTGGTAACAGTAGCTTCAATGGAATAGCGATAATATACTTTATCATCATTCTTATAAGAGTCACTTTCCTGCAGGCGGACCGGTATCGTAAATTCTCCGTTCTCATTGGCCGTCACTTCACCGGAAGCAATCTGTACCGATTCCGCAAAGCGCCAAAGGCTGTATGTAGAACGCATCACCTTATATTTTACCGGAAGATCCTGAAGCAATACACCGCTATAAGATGCTATCTTGCCTTTCACCTGCACTTCATCTCCCAACTTGTAACTTCCCTGTTGCTTTTCAAAAGTGATGTCAAATGTCGGACGTTTATAATCTTCCACGCGGATACTTGTACGACCTCTTCCTGCCTTCAACGAGAACATTCCGTTCAGGCAAGCTGAAGGCAACGCGAAATCAGTGGCAAACGAACCGAATTCATTGGTGCGTACCGACTTCTGCCCTACTTCCTGATTATTTGCATCCAATAAAGTAACCATATATTCCTTGTTCGGAAGCACATCCGCCGTATCTGATTTTTGAGAATAGGCAATTCCTTTCACATACACCGTCTGTCCGGGACGATACAAAGAACGGTCAGTCAATAAAGTCATATTTTCCGCCACTTTATCTTCGTCACCATAATATCCGTAACTTCCTGCATAGATACCTTGCTTCGGCATCGCTGTATCCGTGCCCTTGGAAGCTTTCAGATAACGATATTCAGATTTCCAGGGAAATACTACCTTACCATCTTTGTCCGTCGTAAACTCTTGTAAAACTTTTTCATCATTACTATACATCGTAACTTTCGCATTCGAAATAGGATGTCCCGTCTGTCCGTCCAACGTCACTACTTTATATTGTTTTTCCGGCAGACGACAAGTCAACACCTTGAAACGTGTTACGTCAAATTTGCTTTCACTGTCTCTCTTTGCACGAATATCCGGTATGATACGCATTACGTAAGCTCCAAGTTCGGGAGCTTTGAATGTAAACACCGTGTCCTGTGTCCGGTAATCTTCCGGACGAATTACAGAGTAATGTTGTTCTTTTATCAGTTTCTTCGCCTGATAAATCCGGACGGTGAAGCCATCCAGATTCTTATGTGAGGCTCTTAGTTCTATCTCTTCGTTCGGGAAAGCCTGATCTGCTGCATAGACATTCAAATAAGGAGCCAATATCTCTTCCCGAAGATTTTTCAGAGCATTGATTCTGTCATACCCCGGATAAAGACGAATCGCCTCATCGCAAAGCTGCAATGCATTAACCTGCTGTTGCTTTTCAATAGCATAACGGGCTTGTGCCAGGTACACTTCAGCACATATCGGTTCCGAAGCATATTTACTTTTCAATGTATTCAATGCTTTCAGATAAGTGTCATCCGTCAATACCGAAGCCTCTCCCTTTGCTTGGAGAGGTCGGATATACCGTTCCGCTCCCCGTCTCCATTCCAAATAGTTAAGTGCAGTCAACACATAACCTTCTTTCAATCCGGCTGCTTTATAAGCAGAAAGCATATTTCCGTAAATAGCTATTATATCCTGTTTCACCGGATTTACGGCGTTCGTTTCAGTGTACCCGCCACCTAGTTTTTCCACTTGCAACAGAGCATCAATTCCACGGGAAGCCAATAGATGATAGAGGTCATGGTGATAATATTCACTCGTTTTCCCCAGTTCTACAAAAGGGATATAGTCGCGTGAAGAAGTTTTGAGCAGTAACACAGAGTCAGCCAAGGCTTCTTTCACATTTGTCCGCACTTTCTCTACAAACATATTGGCGGTCCACTCGCGTATATCCGCGGAAGGCGTTTGGCCTACAATTTCCGTCCGTTGGCGAAGTTGCCACTGGTTGTTGGCAGCATAATTTGCATAAATTCCGGCTATCAGAGAGTGCAAAATAGCACGGTCCATTGGTTGGTCGGTTTGTTTCACCCACTGTTCCAGTCCTTTCAGACCGGCATAAAGACTATCCGGATTCAACATTTCCCGGTATTTCATCCGCCACGCGTATGCTTTGAGCATCTGCGGAGAGTTTTTCTCTTTTTCCCCTTTCTGATAAATCTCATCAGTCAGTTTTATCACTGTCTTAGGCAAGCTCTTTTTCTCTGCTTGCTCCACTTCTTTCCATAATTTGTCGAAAGTCTGTGCCTGCACCGCCGGAATCACTCCCAACCATAGTAGCACCATCATACAAATCTGCTTTACTTTCATAATCTTTCTAGTTTAAGTTCGCTATAAGTCTCACTCTATAAATAACAAAGTAAAGAAATAAAGTTTAAACAATCACCTTTTTTCACATAAAAAAGCATCCTTCCCCACCGGGAAGGATGCGACACAAACAAAACAAACAATAGGCTGTCTTCACAGACAACGTTTCATTATATTATGAACTTGCAGCTTCTGCCGCAAGCTCATGGGGTAAAAATACAGATGCATCACGCACCCCTGTTAAGATATAGGCAGGGTTTATTGTTTTTCTTGTAAAAAACCTATATCTTATACCTTCATACCATTTGCTACTTACTATTCACGCATTTTATAAAAAAGGACTGCTACCGAAACTGTGAACCTACGCCTACCTTGTTAAGACAAAGTAGCTTCGTGTCAAGCAGAGTGGGAAACGAGCAGTCCTAAAATTCCACAAACGCCCCGGATAAACAACGCCTACAAATATGTCTCAAACAGCATAATTCTTAATCTGTTGCAAAGTACACGTTTTTTATTTGAATAACTGATAGCATTATATACGATAATATTCTCTCTTTATTCACAATGAGATTTTTTATACCTTCCGGTCATTCAAAAGATAAAATTATACCCTCTTTTTCAATCATTGAAGTTCTACGCTGTTTCATCACTGCACAAGTATGGCACGTACTTGCATAGTAGCATCATCAGCAACAGGACCCGACCTTGTCAAACGCACAAAACCCTGATCATCACTATCGCGTCCATTCAAGGCGTTGTCATTCATAATAAATACAATGTGCATTCTGGGGCTATTTCGATCTTTTGGAACAGTAACAGGTATACCGTTTATAGTAAAGTCGTCTCCAGCTGTTAAATGCCCTTGACCGGCTAGCGAAAAAGAGGAACTTGGATGGTTATTATGAAGAGGTGCATCCCAGTCCATAGATGGCACGAAGTAGTACTTTCCGCTTAATGCTTCTTCATGTGTCACCGGCCTTACCTTTGGTATATAGGTAGTCGGATCTTTCTTGATTGTTGGATTCCAGTATGCTCTTTTCAGTACCCACCATCCTCTCGTACTTACGCCGAAACCAACAAAGTTGTGTTGACAAAGATCCTTATCAAAAAGAACGGCATCGGGAGTGAGTAATAACTTGCAAGCGTCTTCCATAGTCATAGTTCCTGCCGGTGTGGGGTCTGAGTAGACAACAGTTCCAAGGATGTAACTTGGTAATTCCGTATATGCATCGTAGCGAAATTTAGCGAGATACCTCCCCAGATCGTTACTGGGCGTAACAGTAATTTTATTTCCTTCCACATGCACCCTGCTGTCAGTATCGAGGGAGTTACCGGCGTCTGTGTACCAGCCTAAGAACGTGGCACCGGGATTCGGGAACGCTTCCGATATAACCGACTGGCCGACACCAAGCCAATTACTTTTATGATTCGTCACCTTTCCACCAGCCGTACTGTTGAAGACCACTTCATATAGCGTCGGATTTCCCTCTTGCGTAATATGCAGATCTTGAACATCATTACTAAGGTTCTGAGTTACGCGTACATATATATCGCGTGGGACAGCGGTAGGGTTTTGAGTCAAAGCTATATCCAGATTATTAGACTTCTTACTTGGATTAATTGTCATAGGACTAACGTCAGTCACTATACCCTCACTCATCGCATCGAATTTGTCGGAGGTATATTCCTCCGGAGGAACAGTCGACACCCTGGTAACCGTCCAACCTACAGGTATATCATTATGTTCGCTATCAATTATTCTGCGAAGGCCCCTACTGTCATAAGGCAAAGTGTCAGTACTCGTTCCCCCGCCCATACTGAAAGAGTAACCTGTCTCACGCTTTCTGAAATTGATTCTAACGTTCATTATCCGATTCTTGCGAAGAGTAGTGAGATTTAATGGAACATCCTTCCCCATAACCGAATATACATTACCGAAATTAAAATCAACATCACCACCAGAGAAATGCAGAATAATTATATCTGTGTAATCATAATCCCCAATATAATAGAATTCCTGATTACTGGACAGGTCAACAGCTCCATCATTCCCTCCCGCTTTATCAAAGTATTTATCACTTAGTACACCATGAGTATAACTTTTATTATCAGATGTCATCCAGGGAATATTTACAGGGTTACTGACGGGGCAAGTGGAGTACTCGGACACCAGGGACGCCGATATATTTTTCATGAGACCATTTGCTGCATGAAGTTTAATTTTAATTTGTGCCGTATCATGTTTGACTAAAAAATCCAGAACACAGTCCTCATCTTCCGGCCTAATCACCTGCTCACGTATTACTGCCGACATACAGTTCTTTCCTTTTTCTATCTTATAGAAATTATCTGCGGGATAGATCTTCGCGTTGATCAAGCATACGAAATTATATGTTCCCGGTGCCAGATATAACTGCCCGTCCGGTGTTGTCACACTCCCGTCCGAGCCTATAGTCCCTTTCAACTGTCCTATGTAGCTACAGTACTCATCATTACCATAGACTAGTACAACTACTTCTGTGCCACTCGCTAAGGAAGTAGTACTCCGTGTCACCCCGGCCTGCATTTTTTCGCTGCTATATATTGTTTCGATATAGCAGTCGCCATTCAATGAGGTAATAATGGTGTCCGCCTCCGTCTCTTCTACCGCACGTGTCTCTTCTGTTCCGAGATCTTCGGTTTTGACACTAATCTTGAAGAATCCGTGCGATTCATTCTTTTCTTCTCTTTTTTCTTCACTACATCCTATAAGCGCCATGGCTCCTGATAATAGTACCGCCAGTCCGATTCCGGACAGAGATTTATATATTCTTTTATTCATCATAACCGTTTACTATTTTTGCGTTATAACACAATATCATGATCTTCATATTCGTTCTCCCACTCCTGTTCCCTTATGCTGCTATTGCCTGCTGATACATTCTGTCCGGAACCAGCAATAACCTGCTCCAGCAAAACCTCTGTAACAACTAGTTCAGGGGGTTCATAAGTTAAAATCTTCATATTCTTATATTTTGATTAAATTATAAAATTACACCTATTTCGCTTCTGTTATCACCGCACGACTCAATCTCGGGTCATCGTAGAACATATTGTCCACCCCGCCTTCGTAAGTGACTTTCAATATAGACACCGGCACTCCGAATTCATTGACCAGGCAGTCATACACCGCTTCCGCGCGTGCCTTGCTCAAACGTTCGTTGCGTACTCTGCTGCCAGTCCCTTTGTCCGCATAGCCGATAATAGTATAAACCACCTTCCGGTTGTTCTCCTTCATCACTTTGGCAAGGAATCCCAGATTGACGCGTGCTTCGTTGCTCAACCGGCTTTCCCCTATTTGGAAAGTCACCAGATGGGGTGCCGCCACCCAACTCTTTTCCACCACTTTTTCGGGCGTTTTGTTACCCGCAGCCGCCAGTTGCTCTTTCAAGCGCTGGTTGTCCGCACTCATCGCGTTGAGCTTGTTGCGCATCTGCTGCAGCTCTTCATCGCTGAACATCACCATTCTAGTGGTACTCCGTCCCCACGAACGGAGCGGGAATTTGTAGGTAAGACCGAGGGTTATGGCCAATAACCCTTCCTCTTTGCGTCCCCCGATTTCTCCATCAAAGCCATCTTTGGTGGCAGTGGCCCGTACATCCAGATTCAAGTCGAGTGCAGAACACAAACGGAAGGAGTTTATTAACCCCAGGTTTGCGTTGAATTCACGTGCACGAGGAGTGTCCCAAGTGACCATCCAGCCCAGACCGGCATAAGGAGTAACATTCCAGATGCGTTTCTCATTGTATCCGAAAAGTAGGTTCGACATATTGAACATCACGTCTCCGTGAATATTCATAAAATCGAATTTCTGTTCATACAATGCTTGGGAAGCATCATATAACTTTCCCGTTGAGTGACTTCCTTTCTGTAGGGAAAGTCCTTTCATTGACAATCCGCTGTACATTGCCCGTACTCCGATTCCCGGAGTGAACCATTTTCCGACTGCCACATCCAAAGCAGGGCTTAGACGCTTGCCGAAAGACATTTCTTTGTCATGATCCCCAAAATATATTTGGGCACCTCCACCTACGCTAATGAACCAATTGCTCCAAAAGCGATTCGTCTCTACCTTATATTTATCGGTATTTTCAACGATGGTCGTTGTCGAAGAATCATTCTGCGCGTAGGTTCCTACTCCTGTGAGTAACAGCAGGATTGCTGTAACTACTACTTTTCTCATAATTCGTTTTTTTTATGTTTAGTTTTAATAAAAAATAGAATACGGTGCAAAGTACGGAGTATTTTTCCACGTATTTGGTAGCATAATATACGATAAGTTTCTCGCTTTGTTCAGATGTGTAATTTTAGGTGTGATTAAGGTGTATTTAAGGTGTATTTTGGGGACTGGCCACTAAAGTCAGGGATGAGATTTACTGCATTGTCTTTCTTCCGGTCAATGATTTTTGTATAAATTTGTGTCGTTTTTATTTGTGAATGCCCCAGTAATTTGGAAATCGTATAGATGTCTGCTCCGACAGTCAATAGCAAGGTGGCGAACGTATGGCGGGCGGTATAAGTAATATTTAGAAATGCAATAAAAAACAGAATGACGATAATTAAACGTAAAACGTTTATAATTAAGCATTTTG